>JGI12316J15310_10000012_pt18 | contig 222574 bp, 179 predicted proteins | sample MarCyaLeptolynsp_FD_15310 | JGI IMG/M metagenome (IMG submission 15310)
CATCGATGGGCGGTGCAGGTCCGTTGCAGGGCTTCGATGAGAGGGCGGTGCAGGTCCGTCGCAGGGCTTCGATGGAGGGGAGGTGCAGGTCCGTCACATGGTAGGACGATCTCATTCGCCCCCCAAACCCCCCGCTGGGGGGCTTCCGCCCCCCTTCGGTGCGGCCACTGCGCTCCTCCGTTCCTCCGGTCGCAAGCTCCCTCCGTCACTACGTCGCTCCGGGCCGTCCGACGGAGTCGGATGCGGATTGAACACGCGCCGCAGTTCGCCGGTTTGCGGATGCTCGCACCCGCGGATGCAGAATCGGGCCAGATGTCCGGAGCGACTCGGGCCGCGGGTGAGACGCGGCGAGGCGGGCGCCAGGGTTTCGATGAGAGGGCGGAGCAGGTCCGTCGCGGGGCTATGAGAGGGCGGTGCATGTCCGTCGCATCCTAGGACGACTCGGGAAACCGTTGGAACGCGGGGCCGTCAAGCCATCGTCGCGAGCAAGGAGCATCCGACGAAGTCGGACGCCCGCCAGCTCCGGCCGTATGGGGCGAGCCATCATTGGGAGTGAACCCGGAGCTGGAGTGGCGCCCCGGAGGGGTGCGAAGCCCCCCCAGCGGGGGTTGGGGGGCGAATCAGATCGTCCCGCGTTGGAGCGTCGCCGGCCATTGGCCCGATTAGAAGAGCTTCAGCCGCTCCAGGGCCAGGCTGGCGTCCTTGGCGCGCTGGGACTGAACCTCCAGGGTCGCCTGGTCCCCCGACTCCCTGGCGGCCTCGGCCCGGCGGCGGGCGTCCTCGAAGCGCTCGCTCTCGCGTTGGATGGCCAGGGCACGGCGCAGCAACCAGGCGCCTGCGAGTCCGATGAGGATGGCGATGGGGACCCAGAACACAGCCCTATCCTATCTCCGAGACAGTCCGTTCGTCTGCAAGCCCGCGTAAGTCTTGACGCACCTGCACCCCGGTGTCTACGGTCGACCGCACATGCTCAAGCTGAACAAGAAGACCGAGTACGCGCTCCTGGCGCTCAAGCACCTGAGCGCCTCGGTCGACCGCGCACCCATCAGCGTGCGCGGCGTGGCCGACCGCTACGGCATCCCCGAGATGCTCCTGGCGAAGGTCCTGCAGACGCTGAAGCGGGGCGACGTGGTCATGTCCATCAAGGGCGCCGGCGGTGGGTACGTGCTGACCCGCGGCATCGCCGAGATTCGCGTCACCGACGTCTTCAACCTGTTCAACGAGCCGATGGCGTTGGTGGAGTGTGTCGACGACGACGACAACACCTGTGCTCAGGCTCGGGCGTGCGACATCAAGGCGCCGATGGTCGCTCTCAACGAGGCCATTCAGCGCATGCTCGCGGGGATGACGGTAGCCGACCTGTTCACCGTCCAGACGCAACTGGCACCGGTGGCGAACCTGTCGATCTACAGGACCTGACAAGGCCCTGTAGGCAAGACCGGCTCAGTGCGTCGCGATGAACTTGTCGTAGTTGATGTCGTTCTTCTTGCAGTACGCGCGGAAACCCAGCTTGGCCACCGAGCGCAGGGCGCGGGTGGAGGCGCGGACGCGGATGTAGCGGCCCTCCTCGGGCAGCCAGATACGCTTCCACTGGATGTTCGGCTGCTGGCGCTTCTTGGTCTTGTTGTGCGCGTGGGAGACGTTGTAGCCCACGAGACGGCGCTTGCCGGTCAGCTCACAAACTCGCATGTTCAACTCTCCTTCGCCGCACCGTTGGGTGTGGCCTGGCGCCGAATTGTCGGCAGTGTCGGATCGAGGCCGCAGTGGGTAACAAAGCGGCCGAGCGAGGTCAAATGAAAACCACTGGTCTCACCACGAGTGTTGGCCCCGGATTGGATGTCCTGGCCCTTCGCACCCCGACGCTGCCCCCGGCAACGGCCACCAACACAAGCTTTGTCGGGCGTGAGCGGTTCTGGGTCGTGGACCCCGCCACCCCGCACGCCGATGAGCGGGCGCGACTCCTGGCGGCGCTGGACGCGATCAGCTCCGAGCGCGATGCGGCCGAGGGCATCGTGCTGACCCACCACCACCGCGACCACGTGGGGGCGGCCGAGTGGCTCCGCGAACAACGGGGGCTTCCCATCTGGGCGACGGCACGGACGGCGGAGCTGCTAGGCGACGGCATGGTGGATCACCTGCTCGCCGAGGGCGACACCCTGGTGGGGTCGCCGGCCGAGGATGACACGTGGTCCGTTCTCGAGACACCCGGCCACGCCAGCGGTCACCTGGTGCTGTGGGAGCCCGTGCGGCGGCTGATGGTCATCGGCGACATGGTGGCGGCGGTGGGCACCATCGTGGTGGACCCGCCGGACGGCCATATGGCGACCTATCTGGAGCAGCTGCGGCGACTCAGGGCCCTCGAACCCACACGCGTGGTGCCGGCCCATGGCCCCGTGATCGAGGACGCATGCGGCAAGCTCGACTTCTACGTCGCGCACCGCTTGCAGCGCGAAGGGAAGGTGCTGGCTGCGGTCGAGGGGGATGGGAACCCGCTGATGGACATCACCGCTCGTGCCTACACCGATGTGCCCAAAGCGATCCACGCCCTGGCGGCGCGTGCTGCGCTGGCGCACCTGGTGAAGCTCGAGGAAGAGGGCAGGGTGAGCAGGACAGGGGGCGACGACGTGGCCGCCGCGGATCTTACGGTTCCTTTGGCGCTGGGGCAGAAGGTGAGCTGGTCAGTCGTTGTGGGAACCGGTTGAGGCCGGCGATGTCCACCTTGCTGTGGGTCGTGGCGCCCGAGCCGATGGCCAGCGAGCCATCCTGGCTGAGCGCTTCCAGGTAGGCGCCTTTGAGGGCCTGCACCCGCAGCCGCCAACGCAGGCCCTTGGCGCTGATGTCGTCCTCGCCCCAGGCGAAGTTGCCCAGCCGCCACCGATGGTAGACGCGGTTGTGCCGCACTTCGATCTCCTCGGCGGCGACGCGCTTGGTCGCCGAGATGCCAAACAGGACGGCACCCAGCAGGAGGATCACCGGTGCGATGAACACCGCCACCATGGGCTCGGTGTGCAGCTGAGCGAAGAGCGCCACCCCGACGGCGGCCAGGCTGGCGCCGAACAGGAAGAGCACGTCGGACAGCGCGCCACCCTTGTGCACACCAACGCGGGCCATGGCGGTCTCGGGCAGCTCGACGGTCTCCGGGACCTCCAGCGTCTCAGGTTCCTCAACGGATTCTGCGTCGGCATCCGATTCCACCGGGCGGCTGCCGATGCGCTCCAGGCCGTCTTCGCCGGTGAGCATGTCGACGACGTTGTCGACCACATCCCGCTCGGTGGCCTCGACGAGCAGCACCGACGGCCGGTCGGTACACAGAATCTCAGCGCTCCAGCTTCGGAACGTGGTCGCCTCGCGGCGTACGTCGTGGAACCGAACGCCCACGCCCTGAACCGACTCCAGCGGGATCCAATAGACGTCGTCCTGGCTCGTGAGGCCGATCCCGAGGCGTCCCTTGTCCCGGTCGATGTGCAGCCCGCCCCGCGGCCGTGCCAAGCGAACGGCGGTGAGGGCCAGAGCTGCCGCCAGCAAACCGCCGACCACGCCCGTGACCACCCGAACCATCGTTGTCAGCGCCGGGTCGGCGGCCAGCACCGCGCAGGTACCGCCGATGACGATGGCCGCCACCATGCCGCCAAAGGCTGCGCCAGGACTGCGCTGGGAGGTGATCAGGGTCGTCATCACAAGCCCGCCAGGGTGAAGGTGCGGAGTACGGTCAGAAGGTTGAACAGGCCGTGAATTGCCACCGGTACCCACAGCGAACCGCTCCACTCGAAGACAAACGCCAGGCCCGCCCCCAGCGCCGCCAGCGGCAGTAGATTGGAGGCGTCGAGGTGAACGAATCCGAACAGCAGGCCCGACACGATCATGCCCAGCAGAGGGCCCACCCGGGACCGCATGGTCTGGTAGACGTAGCCCCGGAACACGATCTCTTCGACCAACGGGGCGACGACACACACCGCGATGGTGGCCAGCGCGATGTCGAACCCGCTGGTGAGCCGCTCCATCGCCGTGACCATGCTCTGGGTGGTGCTGGGCGCACCAAAGAGAACGTGGTTGAGCACGAAGCCTGCAGCGGTGAAAAACAGACACACTGCCAGGCCCCCCAACGCCCACAGGGGCAGGGCCCAACGCCCCCCGACCGTGCTCGCGATGGATAGCCGCAGGGGCAGGGTTAGCGGCGCCAGGTCACCGCTGCGCCTCCCCATGTTCTGAATGAGCGTAATGGCGATGACGCCTGAGATGAGGCTGTTGACGATGATGGCGACGACGAACCAGTGGGGCGCCAGCACCGTGATCAGGTTGATCACCATCCCGAACATGAGATGGAGCAGAAACCACCATGCGAGCACACGTTGAAGGCTGTCGGGTTCGAACGGCGTCAGGGCGTCGCGAGCCCGTGGCAGCCTGCGCGACCGGCCGACGACGCGTTTGAGCAACGGCCAGCTGATCATCAGCAGAAACCCGATGACGACCAGGGCAGCCCAGGTGAGGGTGTGGGTCAGCTGCAGCTGAACCCAGGACGTCGCCAGGGACTCGGCTTGCTCCAGTGCCTCCGCAGCAGCAGCTGCGTCGCCCGTGTTGGCCAGATGACGGTGTCGCACTCGAGCCACCAGCCAGGAACTCGCTTCCTCCTGGCGCAACATCGATGAAAGCCCTTCCCAGGTGGTGGCCGGGCGCCCCTCGGCGAGCCGTTTCAGGTTCGCGAGCAGGCCTTCGGGGCTGTGTGTTTCGGGGCGCTTGGGTGCGTCGTTGGCCTCGTCGCCGTCCAGCTCCGTCTTCGCCGGTGGCGGAAGCTCTGCCAGCAGCGCGCGTGCAGTGTCACGGTCGTCGTAGCCGATGGCGATGGCCGCCCCAATAAAGTGCATGCGGCGTGACCACGGGGTATCGCGCTGCACCTTCTTTCGTGCGTTCTTGGCAATGTCGGCACCGGAGAGCGTCGCCTCGCCATCGTAGCCAATGGCTTCACGAACCGACTCGGGGAGCTGAACGGTGGCGTCGAAGAGCTTGCCGGGCTGCTCCAGCGTGCGGACATCCGCGCTGGTGATGGGGCGAGCGGTGTCGGGCGACCGCGCGCTCGACTGCAGCGCCATCAGGTAGGCCCCGGCGGCGACGGCCAGGAAGGTCGCGATCCAGTCCAGAATGCGATCGCGGCTCGGTTGGGGCTCGCTGGTTATCGCTTGAGCGCCTTCAGCATGGACTCACAGGCGTCGCTGGACAGGTGTTCGCGGCGCTGGGGCTGCTGGATCAGCTCGCAACGCCGCTTGTCCTTGACCTCCTTGCACACGCGCCGCTCGAGCTTGACGCATGGGTCTTCGTCGCAGCCTCCCAGGGAGGTGGCGAAGGTCAGAAGGACGGCCGCGCAGAGGGGCCGCGTGAGTCGCAGAGTCGAGCGAAAGCGAGACATCGGTGGGAATATACCGCTGTCCAGGGCGACCGTCACCCGACGGCACGCCCGGCGGACGTGGCATCCACGGAGACGCCCTGGGTGAGGGCGTCAACGCCCGTACGGCTGAGCGCCACTTCGCGACGGTACCGTTCGACCTCTCCCTCCACCCAGTCAGCGTTGCGTTCCAGCAGTCGGGCCATGTGCTCAGCCACCGTCCGGGCCGCTTCCAGCCCTTGGTCCGGCGCCTTGTAGAAGACCTGAAGTCGCCGCACCAGGACGTCGGCGAGTCGCTCGGCGTGCTCGCCGAGCACGGCCCACGAGACTTGCGCAAGCACGTAGTCGGTGCCCTCGCTGAGGGGCCCCGCCTCATCCGGGTGACTGACCATGCGGGCCTTGATCCAGGCCATCGCGCTTCCATGGTGGCGCCACAGCATCCGATCAAACCCGCTATCCAGCGACTCTTCCGCAGGGAGCTCGGGGTCGAGCGCGACCTTGTGGGTGGTGCAGTTGGCTGGGCGTGTGGCGCCCTCGCGTCCGCGCAGCGCCGTAATCGCCGAGTCCAGGACCTCTTCGGCCATGGACCGGTACGTCGTCAGCTTGCCGCCGGCAATCGTGGTGATCCCGCGCTCGCGGTCGGTCTCCAGGGCATGCTCCCGCGACGTTTTCGACGCGTCGGTCACGTCATCGTCCAGCACCAGCGGGCGAAGGCCCGACCACGTGCTCCGGACGTCGGCCGGGGTGAGTCTTGCGTCTGGAAAGTAGTGGTTGATGGTGTCCAGCAGGTAGGTGATGTCCTCCGCGGTGGCCTCGATGGCGTCGAGGTCGCCGGCGTAGTCGGTGTCGGTCGTGCCGATGTAGATGCAGTCGCCATAGGGCACGGCGAAACACGGGCGCTGGTCCTTGGTCCGGACTGCGGCGACCACGTCCGGGATGGGAAAGCGTTCCCGGGCAACCACGATGTGGATCCCCTTGGTGCGGCGGAGCAAGCGCCCGTCGCCCGCCGCATGGGTGAGCGTGTCGGTCCAGGGACCGCCGCAGTAGACCACGTGGCGGCACTTGACGGTCATGGCGTCACCGGTCAGCTCATCCGTGAGCTGGGCCGAAGCGATGGCGCCGTCGTCGCCGTACACCGGGGCGTCGTAGCGGACGTAGTTGAGCACCGTGGCTCCGCTGCGCTCGGCGCTCAGGGCGTTGGCCAGCGTGAGCCGCGCGTCGTCGGTGCCGCAGTCGTAGTAGTAGACCGAGCCCGACATCCCGTCGGTCATCAGGCCCGGGACCTTCTCCGCTGTCTGCTTTGGGTTGAGCTTCTTGTGCCGCTTGTGGCCACGCCCCCAGGACATCACGTCGTAGAGCCACAGCCCGAGGTTGATCTTCCACAGCGGGTTCCGGTCGCCCTTGAAGACCGGGAAGCAGTAGGCCATCGGCCAGACCAGATGGGGATTCAGGCGGCGCTGCACGGCGCGCTCACGCACGCTCTCGAATACCAGCCCAAATTGATACTGCTCCAGATAGCGCACGCCGCCGTGCACCATCTTGGAGCTCTTTGACGACGTCCCCGAGGCGTAGTCGCCTTTCTCCACCAGCGCCACGCGCATGCCGCGCATAGCGGCGTCACGGGCGACGCCGCAACCGGTGATGCCACCACCCACGACGAGGAGGTCGTACGTGGTGTCGGCCAGTTCCTGAAGACGGTTGCTTCTGGGGCGTGCTTCGCTCACCCGCTGACGCTAGGTGGGCCAACGCACCGCGTCAACGATCTCATTCGCCCCCCAAAACCCCGCTGGGGGTTTCCTGGCCGCTGCGCGGCGCCCACTCCGCTCCTCTGCGTCTCCGCTCGCAGGCTCGCTGCGTCGCGCCGTCGCTCCGGGGCGTCCGCAGGGGCAGAGAAACTCTACTTCGTGGCTCGCGTGGGCAACATGGCGACAATCAGCTTGAGTCCGAGGGCCGCAACGCCCACGCCACCGATCATCGCCCCTGCCATCACACCGAGTGTCGCCAAGCTTTCCATGTCTTTCGCGTTCCTTCGCAGCCTGTGCTGCCGCGCTTGATGTCTGACCCGGGGTCAGAGCAACTTTCGTTCCGAAATGTGTGCGGCGCGCAGATGCGCTACGGCCTCGGGCCTCAGCCCCGGCAACAGTGATAGACGGGAGTTCTACTAACCTTGGAGGATGTGGTTGTCGAGCCGCGCTGAGCGTGGCTCGAAGACCACGATGGCAGCCTAGGGCGATTGTCGAAGGCCGGCCAGAAAATTGACCGGCTCGGGTCGCCCAGGGCCGCAAAGCCCCTCAGCGCAAGAGGGTGGGGGCCATGGTCGTCAGAGATTTGGGGATCGTCAGCTTGAGCGTAGCGGTGTTTCCGCTTGCTTCGATGCTGATGCTATCGAGGACCTGCTCGGCAGCGTCTTTGATTTCCGGGGGGGCCATCGCCAGCGCTGTCTTGCCCATGCTCACCAGGGAGTTGAGCTCGTCCACCAGGGCCTTGGCGCGCGCCTCGTCCATGATGGCGCCGGCGCGAATGTTGAGGTCACCGTCCACGTCGATGGACACGCCGGCCCAGTCGCCCTCGGAGAGGTGCTTGCGCATCTGCGGCTGGACCGAACGCATGAGGTCTTTGTTCAGCGTGGCGACGCCGAAGAAGATCGCCCCCTTGTCCACGAGGCCCAGTGCCTTCATAAGGTCGGCGTTGGCGTCGTAGGCCTGGCCACCGCCGCGGGTCTTCATGACCTTGCCGGCCCGCTCCTCGTCGCCCGCCGCCAGCACGATGGCGTCATCGAAGGCAGCGCCCACGAGGCGCTTCTTGCGGCCGTAGAATGTGGTCCCCTCGATGTCGTGCTTGCGCTTGTCCTTGCCCTTGGCCAGGACCTCGTCCATCACGCCGTTGATCTTGTCTTTGTCGAACGTGGCGTTGACCACCAGGATGCCACCCTCTCGGATCGTCTCCTCGTCGTCGCTGGCGGCTGGGATGCGGTGATAGAGGCCGAAGGTGAGGGCGTTGATGTCGTCGAGCTTCATGCCGCCGTCTTCCATCACCTTGCGGACGATGCGCTCCTCCGATGCCGCGCTCTCGATCTGACCCTTGAAGGTTTCCCAGACCCAGGAGCCGCGGAGCTTCTCCACGTTGATGCCGACCATGCCATCCACGTCACCGGGGATGTTCTTCTTGGCAGACTCTTTGACCAGCGGGGCCATGGAGCCGCCACCACCCCCGGTGAGCAGGATCAGCGCCGCGGCGACGCCACCGGCAACGAGCAAGCCGACCAACACGAAGATGGCGATCTTGCCGCCGCCTCCCTTCTTCTTGGGCGCCCGCGGTTTCGGGGCGGCCGCGGCCTGCGCCCCACCGGAGACGGGGCCGGTCATCACCGGCGCGGGAGCCGGGGCCGGGGCGGCGGCCGGCATGGGTGCGGGGCGCCCGGGCGCGCGCGTTGGCGGCAGGGTCGCGTCAAAGGCAGGCTCGGGGGCCGGGGCGGGAGCCGGCGCGGGAGCCGGAGCCGGAGCCGGGCGACCAGGCGCACGCGTCGGCGGCATGGTTGCGTCGAAACTCGGAGCGGGTGCCGGAGCCGCGGGTGCGGGAGCCGGGTCGTCGGTGATCCCGAGCGACGCGGGGTTGAACGCGACCGTCTTCTCTTCGCCGCTGAGGCCCGCACTGCCGGTGGTCGTCACCGGCGGAGCAGCACCCGAGCCCTGGGGAGCAGGGACCAGGCCGGCCTTGAGCGCGGCGCTACCCCCTCCACCGGGGGAGGGGGGCTTGGGCTTGCCGAGACCCGCCAGCGGGTTACCACCGGGGCCGCCTGCGTTCATGCCCGGCATGCCGAGAATCGTTCCCGACCGCTTGGGTGGCTTGCGCGCAGGCTTGGGCTTGGGCTTGGGCTTGGGATCGTCCGCCAGCAGTTCGGGCGGAACCGTCATGGCCACCGTGCGGTCCACCGGCTCGTCCGCCGAGAAGCTGGGCTTGCCGGCCTTGGGCTCCTCGGGAGGAAGATCGAGCTGGGTGATGTCCAGCGCGACCGTCTTCTGATCCTCTTCGATCATGCTGCCGCCGCCACCACCTGCCGGAGCAGCGCCCGGCTTGGCGCCGCAGAAAGGGCAGAAGCTAGCGGTATCGGCGTACTGACGGCCGCAGGAGTGACACGTGATCATGTGTTCCTCTTCCGGGGCTGGGTGCCCTCACACACATTGGCAGATTGCTCTTGATAGCAGCGGTTTCCGATCTTGGAAACCGCCGCAGCCCCGTAAGAGCAGAGCGTGTGCCTAGCCGTTGACGCGATCCCGCAGCTCTTTGCCCACCTTGAAGTGGGGCAGCCGCTTGGGCGGCACGTCGACGGCCTGACCCGTCTTCGGGTTGCGGCCGGTGTAGGCGCCGTAGTTCCGGGTGGTGAAGCTGCCGAAGCCGCGGATCTCGACCCGCTCTTCGCGCTGCAGCGCCTCGGTCATCGCCTCGAAAATGGTGACCACCGCCAGCTCGGCCTGCTTGCGCGGCAGCTGGTGCTTCTTGGTGATCGTGTCGATAAGGTCGGATCGATTCATGAATCGTCGCCGTTGTCGTGTATGCGGGAAGGTGTCGTGATGGTGCCGGTGCCCCCGACAGGATTCGAACCTGTGGCTTACAGGGATTAGGAATCCCCAGCTCTATCCAGCTGAGCTACGGGGGCCCGAAGCGTCGAGGCTTGTAACAACCGGGTTGGGGAGGGTCAACAACTCATTGGGGCGTTCGAGCGGGCCTTCGTTACCGGCCCGTCCGTCGTCCCGGTCAGCTGACCCGAGTGCCCGGAGCAGCCGGCGCGGTGGGACGCAGCAGCCCCAATCCGCCCTCTGGCGTATCGACGGCGAGGACCATGCCCTGGCTTTCCAACCCGAACATCTTACGAGGGGCCAGGTTGAACACCATCGTCACCTGCTGACCGACAAGGTCCTCGGGCGCGAAGTGCTTGGCGATGCCCGCGACGACCTGCCTGCGCGTGTCCTTGCCCACATCCAGCTGGAGCTTGAGCAGCTTGTCGCTTCCCTCGACGCGCTCGGCCTCGAGCACCGTGGCCACCCGCAGGTCGACCTTGACGAAGTCACCGAAGTCGATGACGTCGGGGGTCTCGAATGTTGGCGCGGCCTTCTTCTTCTTTTTGTCCTTCTTCTTGGGCTTCGCGGCCGCCTCCTCGGGGGCCTTGGGCATGTCCCGGCGTGGGAACAGCGCGGTGCCGGTGTGCAGCGCTGCGCCCGCCTCGAGGCCGCCCCAGCGGAGTTGGTCCAGGGTCCCCAGCTCCACCGGAGCCCCGATGGTCTCCAGCAGCGCCTGCGCCTTTGACGGCATCACGGGCGACAGCAACCACGCCGCAAACCGGAGCCCCTCGAGAGCCGTGTACAGCGACCGGGCTGCCGCCTGCTTGTCGGTCTTCACGGTGCGGTAGGGCTCGGTCTCGGTGATGTACTTGTTGAGCCGACGCACCAGCTGCATCGTCTCCTCGATCACCGTGTGGACCTTCAGCTCGGTCAGCCAGCCCGGCACAGCTGCGACCAGCTCCCGAGCTTGCGTCGCGATGGCTTCCTCGGCTTCCGTCGGCGCACCCGGGTCCGGGACCTTGCCGTCGAACCACTTGTTGACCAGCCCTCCCACGCGACGCGCCAGGTTGCCCAGGTCGTTGGCGAGGTCGCTGTTGTTGCGGCGGACCAACGCTTCTTCGCTGAAGTTGGCGTCCAGGCCGATGACCATGTCGCGCATCAGGAAGTAGCGCAGCACGTCGGTCCCGTAGATGTCCTTCATTCCCAGGGGGCTGACGACGTTGCCGTCGCTCTTGCTCATCTTCCTCTTGTCCTGGAGCCACCACCCCGTGGCGATGATGCTCTGGGGCAGGGGGATGCCCAGTGCCAGCAGCATCGTGGTCCAGTACACCGAGTGAGTCGTCAGGATGTCCTTGCCGATGAGGTGGTGCGACGCCGACCACCAGCGCTCGAAATTCTCCGGGGTGCTGAGCACGCCGATGGCGCTGATGTAGTTGATGAGCGCGTCGAACCAGACGTACGTCACATACTCGGTGTCGAAGGGCAGCTCGATGCCCCACGAAAGGCGAGCCTTGGGGCGTGAGATGCAAAGGTCACCGAGCCCCTTGTCCAAAAAGCCCAGGACCTCGTTTTTGCGGTGCTCGGGCTGGATGAACGTCGGATTCGCCTCGATGTGCCCGCGCAGGGCCTCGGCGTACTTGGACATCTTGAAGAAGTAGTTGCGCTCTTTGATGCGCACGACCTCGGCGCCGGTCTCGATGGACTTTCCGTCCTCGACCTCTTTGTCGGTCAGGAACACCTCGTCCTTGACGGAGTACCAGCCCTCGTAGTCGTCGGCATAGATCTCGCCGGCCTCGAAGAGCTTCTGGAGGTAGCTCTTCACGACCTCGACGTGGCGCGCCTCGGTGGTGCGGATGAAGTCGTTGTTGGCGACGTCCAGCTCCGGCAGCAGGTCCTTGAACGCCACATGCAGCTCATCGACGTGCTGCTGCGGCGGGATGCCGCGCCGCTCGGCCGCCTCCTGGACCTTCTGGCCGTGCTCGTCGGTACCGGTCAGAAAGTAGGTCTCGCGGCCCATCAGTCGCTGATAGCGGGCCATCGTGTCGGCGAGGATGCTGCAGTACGCATGCCCGATGTGGGGCTTGTCGTTGACGTAGTAGATCGGCGTGGTGATGTAGAAGTCGCCGGTGCTGGCCATGTCGGGCGCCTTGTATGTTGTCGTCTGCGGTCGTGTGCGGTCGTCGAGAACGCGCTCGGGGGCTCCGTTCGGGAGCCGTGAGCGGCCAGAACTGTTAGGTCCCCCGCTCGGGACTGTCAATTGCCGTGCTATAACCACGGCCTGTCATTCAACTTGTTGCTCCTTGTCTGTTGTCGAGAGGTTTCTCATGGCCGCATTCCTTCGTCTGACCCTTCTCCTGGCGGTGGCTGCCCCCACGGTCGCCTGCAGCAGCGCCATCCGCGTCAACCCCATCGCGCCGCCAGCAGCGATGCAGGTGTCGGCCGTCGTGGTGCAGCTGGCCCCCGAGGTCAAAGGCAAGAAGGAGAACATCCTTCGCAAGGTGCGCGCCCAGGAAGCGGTCGGACTGGCCCTGCGCGACAGCACCATGCCCGGCGGCGACAACCAGCTCGTTGTGACCATCACCAACTTCCGCACCGGCCGCTGGGGCCCGACGGTTTTCGGCGCCACTGCCGAGCTGGTGGCCCCCAACAACCAGGTCCTGGGAACCTACCGCGCCATTGCGCGCAGCAGCCGAGGTAGCAGGCGTGCCAGGATCCAGCGCTGCGCCCAGAAAGTGGTGCTGACGTTGGTTCAGCAGATGCCGCGCTAGACACGTCTGGCGGTTCGCGGACGGTTGAGGGATGCTCGCCGGCATGCCCTTGCCCCATGACGTAGACAGGACCCTCGGCGGGGTCCTGGTGGCCATCTTCCTTCTCTCGGGCTGCCCCGGCCCCGACGCCACGGTGTGCGGCCGGGTCATCTGTCCTGTGGGGACCGTGTGTGACCAGCTGGGCAGCGAGGACCTGTGCCTCGAACCCGGCCAGCGCGAGGCCTGCATTGGCAAGATCCCTGGTGACACGTGCAACGCCGACGGGGAGTCCCTGCGCACGTGCAGCGACCAGAGCGTGTGTGTGACCGGCGGCTACTGTGGCAACGGGCGGCTCGAGGACGGCGAGGTCTGTGACGGTTCGGCGCTTGCCGACGGGGCCGACTGCACCAGCGTCGACGGACAGGTCTACTACAGTGGCTCGCCTGCGTGTGCTTTGGATTGCTCCGCACTGACCCTGGGGACGTGCGCCGGGCGGTGCGGTGATGGGGTGGTGCAGGCCGACGAGGGTGAGCAGTGCGACGGCGCAAATGTCCCAGCCACTTGCGCGACGGCCGATCCTGAGCGCGCCTACTATGAGGGTTCGGTCACCTGCACCGCGCAATGCGCGTTCGATACCGCCGCCTGCTCCGGCTTCTGTGGCGACGACACCATCAACGGGCCCGAGGTCTGTGACGGTGGGCGCCTCGGCGGCAACAGCTGTCAGACGCTGGGGTTCCAGACCGGTAACCTTACCTGCGCGGCGGGGTGTGGCGGGTTCGACCAGACGGGCTGCAGCGGCGTCTGCGGGGATGGAAGTCTGGACCCGGGAGAGGTCTGCGACGGCGCCCAGCTGCTCGAGGGCCTCTCCTGCAAGGCGTTCGGCTACTACTCGGATGACGGGCTCGTCTGCGGGACCGAAACCACCTCCCTGGAGGGAGCCGCTGCGTGTTTGACGGTGGCGCCTGAGTTCGATGACGTGGCAGGGGCATGCACCGGCTTCTGCGGTGACGGCGTGGTCGACGAGGTCGAGCTCTGTGACGGCGATGCCCTCGCGCCGGGCGTCGATTGCAGGGACCTCGGCTATTACTCAGGGGTGCCGGGCTGTGCCCAGGCGGTGCCCTCTGAAGCGCCTTCCCCGCAGAGCGGCTGCACGACACTCGCCGAGGGAAACTGCAAGGGATACTGCGGCGACGGGCAGGTCAACGGTTTTGAGGTGTGTGACGGACTCGACTTCGGGGGGTTGGGCTGCACCAACTTCGGATTCTACGACGGCGACCTGAGCTGCGTGGGGAACGCCCCCAGCGACGAACCCTCGACGTTCAACAACTGCGGAACCATTTCCGCGGCCGGCTGCACGGGTTACTGCGGTGATGGGGTTCTGGACCCAGGCGAGCAGTGCGACGGTCCACACCATGCCCAGGGAGCCACCTGCACCACGCTCGGTGGAGATGCGGGTGCGCTCGGTTGCAACGGGCTATGTCAGCCGACCGAGTCGCTGTGCTTCACCGCCGGCCTCTCGACGATGGCCAGCCCCACATTGACCTCGATCAACGATGTGTCCGCCGCCACCGCCGACAACGTATGGGGCGTTGGCAGCGCCGGTCTCATCCTTCACTACGATGGTGAGGTGTGGGCCGAGATCAGCCCGGTCGGGGTCGCCTCGCCCACCAAGTCGCTCAATGCGGTGAGCGCCTACGGTTCCAAGAGCGACAGCCGGATCTGGATTGTCGGCCAACAGAGCATGGTCCTCGAGCACGAGACCGCCACCGGAACATGGGTCGACCACAGCAACAGCGTCACCAACGGCATCACCTGGCGGGCGGTCCACGCCATCGAGGACGGCTCGGCAGTGGTGTCCGGTGTGGGGGGCCACATCGAACGTTACGACGGCCAGCAGTGGCTGGCCCCGCTGGTGATGCCGAGCGGACAGACCGTCTGGGACATCCGCGGTAGTCTGGATCGCCTCTACATCGCCGCCGGCGATGGCTTGTACCTGTTCGACGCCGACGGACCAGGACCTGAACTCATCACCGAGATCGGCGATCTTCAGATGTCGTTGCGTTCGCTCGATGGCGTCGATGGCGACATGTACTTTGCAGGACACAACGGAACCCTGGGTCACACCGACGGCGTCATGGTGACGCTGATTCCCGACGCTGACTCTCTGGGTGGCGAAGACCTTCTGGGCGTGACCACCACGGCGTGGGGCGATGTATTCGCCGTGGGCTGGGGGCCGAGGGCATTTCGCTATCGGCCTGGCAGTGGGTTGGAACCCGAGGAGCTCGAGGTACCCTCAAACGCGGGCCTGACGGAGATCGACTCGGCCGACGGAAAACTGTTCGTCGTCGGCAGCAAGGGCCGCCTCCTGCAATGGCAGGGTGAGGGGGTTGTCGAGCAAGCCAACCTGGACTCGGACAACCGGCGTGGCATGTGGGGCTTTGGCCCTGACGATGTGTACAGCGTCGGATTGGCGGGCAATGGAGCCGACAATGGGATCCTGCATTTCGACGGGACGGGATGGACCAAGGTCGCCGGCACCGAGGATTGGTCGCTCAATGGCGTCTGGGGGGCCGCGTCAGACGACATCTGGGCGGTGGGGCAGGGCGGCCTCGTCGTTCACTACGACGGCTCGACGTGGTCCGAGGTCACCCTGCCCCCGAACCCCCTGAGTCCGAATGACCCCCTGACCACTCAGACCCTGCATGAGATCTGGGGGTCGTCGGCCGACGACATCTGGGTTGTGGGCAACAGCGAGACCATCCTACGTTTCGACGGAAGCTCGTGGAGTGCCCTTGCAGACATGCCCGCAAAGGCGTTTGGCCACGATTTCGTGTCGATCTGGGGGGCGGGGCCTGACGATGTCTTCGTCGGCAACCACAAAACCCGGATCTTCTACTGGCGTGGCGACGACTTTGCCCTTGCCAACGGAACCGGCTGGGACGACGCCGCCACATACGAGCCCACCGACGCCAACAACACCATCGATATCCATGGGCTCTTCGGCTACTCCCGCACCCATGTGGTGGGGGTTGGCGAAGTGGGAAGAGTGGTGCGCTTCAACGGCAGCACCTGGACGGAGGAAGCGTCGGGCACGGAGGCGGACTTCCGCGCAGTCTGGGGGGCCTCCGCCGTCGATACCTACGCGGTGGGCGAGAGCGGTCTGCTAATGCACTACGACGGTGCGAGCTGGTCGCCGATAAACACCGGCGTCGTGCAGACCATTTGGGGGATCTGGGGGACCACGCCCGCGCCCGGCGACGCACCGCAAGTGTTCGTGGCCGAGTCCAAGGGGCGGATGCTGGATGGGTCAGTCGAGCTGCCGCGTCATGGCGAGCTTGGGTGCGCCTCGATGGTGCCGTTGTACTGCGGCTCGACCGTCCTGGGGACGCTGAGCCAACAGCCGGGCAGCCGCATGGACCAGTATGGCTGTGGCTCCGCGGGGAGCTCAGGCCCCGACATCTTCTACCGCCTCGTTTCTCCGGTGGACGGCGACATCACCATCAGCGTGACCCCCCACGCCGTAGATATGGGCCTGCGCGTGGGCGACGCCCACCCGAGCGACGACGTCTGCCAGGGGTGGTCAACCTGCCAGGGCGCGGGGGCGCCGGGCGGGACAACCGGGGCTACTACGCTGCCGTCGAGCCAGACGGACGTCGACCAGGTATTCTGGGTCAGCATCGACATGCTCGACAGCCTTGCGACGGCGGGCGCGGACCTCAGCTACACCTTGTCGGTGGAGTGCCTCAAAGCCTCACAGAGTCCGCCGCCAGTGCCCTGAGCCGCGCTCAGGGCGTCTACAGCGGCACCACGCCGCCATACGCCACGCCGGTCAGGTAGGCCATGTCTCGGTCGAACGTGGTCAGGTCGTCCTGAGTGAAGCCGGCCAGAGAGTCGTGACCGCAGGCGCGGGCCATGACCTTCATCAGCTCCACGGTGGCGTCGAAGAAGCGGGCCAGCCTCAACGCCGCCGCCTGCACGGGCAGCCGCTGCCGCAGGTGCTGCTTTTGGGTCGCGATGCCCACCGGGCAGTTGTTGGTGTGACACGCCCGCATCCCGATGCAGCCGATGGCCTGCATGGCGGCGTTGGAGACCGCCACGCCATCCGCGCCGAGGGCCAGCGCCTTGCAGAAGTCGGCCGCCGTGCGCAGCCCGCCGGTGATGATGAGGGTCACGCCATCGGCGCCGCTGCTGTCGAGGTGCTTTCGGGCCCGGGCCAGTGCGGGGATCGTCGGCACCGAGATATTGTCGCGGAAAAGTAGCGGCGCGGCCCCGGTGCCGCCTCCGCGCCCGTCGAGGATGATGTAGTCGACCCCGATCTCCAGCGCCGCGTCGATATCCTTTTCGATGTGCTGCGCCGACAGCTTGAAGCCGACCGGAATACCGTCCGTGCGCTCTCGGACCTCGGCCGCGAACTCCTTGAACGGCTCGAGCGTCTCCCAGGTGGGAAATCGGGCCGGGCTGACCGCTGGGGTGCCGGGCTCGAGCTGCCGCACGTCGGCGATCTTGCCCTTTACCTTGGCGCCGGGAAGGTGGCCGCCGGTTCCTGTCTTGGCGCCCTGGCCGCCCTTGAAGTGGAACGCCTGAACCACGTCGAGCTTGTCCCAGCTAAAGCCGAAGCGGGCCGAGGCCAGTTCGTAGAAGTAGCGATCGTTGGCCGCCTGCTCCTCCGGCAGCATGCCTCCCTCGCCGCTGCAGATGCCCGTGCCCGCCTTCTGGGCGCCCATCGCGAGCGCCACTTTGGCCTCCTCGGACAGCGCCCCGAAACTCATGTCGCTGACGAAGAGCGGGATGTCGAGGGCCAGAGGTTTCTTGGCCTTGGGGCCGATCACCAGCCCCGTGCGGACCGGGTCGTCGTCCAGCAGCGGGACCTTGTGCAGCTGGCCCGTGACGAATTGCAGCGACTCCCACCGGGGGAGCTGATCGCGCAGAACGCCCATGGCAGAGACTGGCCCGTGGTGGCCGACCTTGCTCAGCCCGTTGGTGGCCAGCTCGGAGATGGTGCCAACGAACGGCTCCTCGGGCGTGCCGTGCGGGTCTTGGTACGTCCCCTGGTAGGCGTCCCGGTCAAAGGGCTGCGGGTGCTCGCGCTCCCAGGCCGCCACGGCGTCGGCGTCCACCAGCAGTTGGTCATCCTCGATCCAGGCCTCGAAACGCTCGAGCTGCTCCTTGTTCTCGTAGGCGCTGATGCCTGTTTTGTAGCGGTAGTCCCAGCCGTGCACGCCACAGATGAGGTTGTCGCCCTCGATGTGACCGTCGGCCAGCAGCGCGCCCCGGTGGTGGCAGCGGCCGTGCATCACCGAGACCTCGTCATCCCAGCGGATGATCACGAGGTCGACGTTGTCGACGAGGGCGTAGGCAGGCTGGCGGTCCTCGAGTTCGGACCAGGTGGCGATGGACACAGGGCGCATGGATGACTCCGGATGCGAGGGATGGACGAACGCGGTCGGCCTTGCGGGGCGGAGGGATGATGTCCCATGCCGTTGACTCTGCCAATGGGGGCCTTACGGATGGGCGCTCACACGCCCCACACGAGGACTGCCCCATGTCATCTGTCGAGTTCCGACGGTACGACCCCGACCGCGACCATGCGGCCATGAACCAGATCTGGCGCGACTGCGGCTGGATGGACGACAGCGACGAGCAGCAGGTCGGCATGCAGGTCTATGTCGACGCGACCGAGGAGCGCTGGGTCGCCGAGGTCGACGGCACGGTCGAGTGCGTGGTCTTTGGCAACTTCGGGAACCTGCAGGTCGGCAGCGCCAATGTCCGGCTGGGGTGTATTGGCGCGGTGGCCGCGTCGCTCCTGATGCGCCGCCAGGGCGTCGCTGGACGACTTGCCGCCCGCGTCATGGCGGAGCTCGCGCGTCAGGGGACGGTCGCCAGCACGCTTGGCGTGTTCGACCACGGCTATTACGACAAGCTCGGTTTCGCGCCGGGCGGTTACGACCGTTTCGTGTGGCTCGACCCCTCGAGGCTGAAGGTCCCTTCGCTCGAGCGCCGACCTGTCCGTCTGACCATGGACGACGTCGAAGCGATTCACGCCTCGCGCCACCGGCGGCTGCGAGTCAATGGCTCTGTCAGCCTCGACGTCGCTGGCGCGACCGCGCACGCCATGCGCTATTCCAAGGACCCGGTAGGGCTTGGGTTTCGAGATGCATCCGGAGAGCTGACCCACTTCATGTGGTTTCAGCGCAATTCGGCCGAAGAAGGACCGTGGCTGTGCACCGTTCAAGCCTTCCAGTCCTGGGCGCAGTACATGGAGCTGTTGAGCCTGCTGAAGTCCCTGGGCGACCAGGTCCGCCTGGTGCGCCTGTACGAGCCCAGCGGCTTTCACCTGCAGCCCTTGGTGGAGCGTCCCTTCAGGCACTACGGGATGACCAAGGGTGGTCGCTTCTGGGAGCACACCGAGGCGTTCACCTGGTGCCAGTACCGCATCGACAACGTCCCCGAGGCCGTCGCAGCCATGGGGCCGACACAGCCCGTGTCGTTCAACCTGAGGGTCACCGACCCGGCAGCATCTCGTCTTCCTGACGCGGCTGCCTGGCGAGGGGCGGGCGGGGACTACGTCGTTCACCTGGACGCCCAGTCGCGGGCCGAGGTCGGGCACGAACCCGGGCTGCCGGGGTTGGAGGCCTCGGTGAACACGCTGACGCAGTGGTGGCTTGGCGTGATGCCGGCCGAGGTGCTCGCTGCCCGCGGGGACTTCGACGCGCCGCCAGAGCTGCTTGCGGCCCTGAACGCCGCGGTGAGACTCGCCCAGCCGGTGCCGGACTGGGACCTCTGAGGTCAGCTGACATCAGCGCCACCGCGTGTCGCTGATGAGCCAACAAGAACACATCTTCTTCGGCCGCAGTCGACACGATGAAGGAGGGTCCAACGGCCCGATTCGCATTGAACTCTGTCACGTCGCGGACCAGTATCCGCCGCGCAAACGGCCGAACCGAAGGAAGAAACCATGCATCCATCCAAGCTCGCGGCGATGCGGTCGCCGCTTCTTGCCGCGCTCGTCATGTGTTCTCTGGCTCTGGCCTCGGCCGCGCTCGCAAGCCCCGCTGCCGAGTGGAAGCCCAAACACCGTGACAAGACCTGGGACGACCTCCCAAAGCTGCCGACGCGTGTGTGGCGGGGAACCATGTCCAAGTTGGGGATTCGAGTCAGCATTCGGCTGCCAAGGATATACGTGCATGGTAAGCCTGGACGCTACAACGTGGTGACGCCGGCACCACGGGACAGTTGTGCCAACCGAACCTTCCTTTGCTCGTACTACTGGCATGCCGAGAGCGGTTTCCTGCCAACGGTCCACCTGCGGTCGACGGGAAGCGTCTGGTCCCGGCAGCCCGGATGGGTCTGCAACGCCGACAAGACCGACTGCGAGCACACGTTCATTCGCCGGCAGAGGATCTTCTCGAGTATGCGCTACGAACGGGTACGGAAGGTCGGTGAAGACAAGGTGACATGCAGCGTCAGCGCGGAGGTTCCGACGCACCGATTTCGCGAGAGCGGCCTTGGCTGGATGAAGTCGGTGTGCGCATCGGTGAAGATTCGCAAGACGTAGAGGCGAGCCCGGATGGCCTCGCTAGACGTCAGCGTCTACGGCGGCCGCTTCGTCCGCCGCGGCGCCATGAAAAAGCGCGGCGAAGGGGGTCTTGCCGTCGTTGACCGCCTCCAGTGTCGCACCTGGCGCGGCCACGACCAGGTGCCCCGAGGCCGCCGAGTAGCGCCAGTCGTCGACACGTACGGTCGCGATGCCTTCGAGCACCAGGACCGACCGTTCGGTGCTTGTGTTCGGCGCGATCCAGGTGGCCTTGGGGGCCAGTCGCAGCATGGACCAGCGAGACGGAACGCCTCCCAGGTCGATGGGTGAGGCCCCTCCGACGCCATCAGAGCTGTCTCCAGCGGCCAGGAGGGCTCCAAGGTCGGCGACGTGGTGGTTCTTATCGGCCAAGGTGGGCTCTCCTCATGGATGATGCGGCGCCTGGGTCGCCCCTGCGACGGCCTGGAGCAATACCGTCGCGTAGGCCCCCTTGGGAAGGGAAAAGCTCAGGTCCAGGGCCGGCTCGCCGGCGTCCTCGCTGACGTCCTCAACGCCGACCTCCGCCGGGAACAGTAAGGCTGGCCGTCGGGTGCCAGGCGCGAGCTTGCCCAGCTGTTTGAATGGGCTCTCTCCCAGCTCCAGCGAGGCCAGCGCCTCCTCCTCCCAATGGGCCGCGTCCCCGGTGGCGTTGCGCATCTTGTTGCCGGGCAGCGGCCCCGTCAGGACCAGTTCGCCGGCCCGGATCCGCCCGGTGTCGGTGGCCGCGTCCTCACACACGAAAAGGCCGCCGCTGTCGCGTTTCTTCAGCACGTCGCCCGCCAACGCCGTCTCGAGGGTCCCCGCCTCGGCGCGCAGCGCCAACCAGCGGTTGAAGACCAGGGACTGGACCGCCGAGATGGCCAGCTTCAGGCGACGTTTCTGCTTGATGCGGCGTCCGCCCAGAGCCGCCAGTCCCAGCTGGACGGTGTCACCGCCGCCGAAACGCTGGGGTCCGAAGAGGTTGGGCACGCCACGCTGGGCAGCCGTCTCCAGGCGTGTGGCGATGGCGTCTCGTACCGTGTCGGTGCCCACGTCGGGGCCGCGAAGTCGAATCGTGAACCGGTTGGCGCGCACGTGGCCCGTCCGCAACTTGTTGGTGTGGCGGCTCTGGTCGATCAACCGCACCCAGCCCTCGTCGCCGACCTTCCCGTCGATGGAGGCGGCGAGATCGTCTGAAACCCCATCGGGCAGGTCCTTGGCGAGCACGCTGAGCCACTGACGGGTCACCGCGCGCCGGTCCTTTCGTCCGGCCATGCCGAGCGCGTTCTGGTTCACCCCCAGGCGCTCGGCGAGGGTCTTCAGCAGGAACCCGCTGGAGACGTCCCTCTTTTCGATGTGGAGGTAGACGAACGTGCCCTCGCCGGACGGGTCGTAAGCGGGCACCTCGTCCACACGAAAGTCCTCCGGGAGGGTCTTGTAGACGGTGGTGAACCCGGCCGCCGCCAGCGGCCAGTGGATGGTGGGAACCTCGGGCGTCATGCTGTTTTCCTTCCCTGCAGTACCACTAGCGGGCCTCGCAGGCCGCCAGCTGCTCGGCGGTCTCGACCCGCTCCAGACACGTCAGCTGCCCCGACGAGCCATGCTCGGTGCACGCTTTGGCGCACTCGGCGACCCAGGCGGCCTTGCCTCTGCGTCCCCGGGTCACCCGCCACAGGCGCATGCAGACCTTGTCGCAGGCCGCCGCGTGTGCCTTCGTCGGGGCCGTGGCGTCGGGCATGGCGATGGGGCCCGGCTCCGGCGGAGGCGGCCCAACGTCTAGCTGCGCGGTATCTATCGCCATGTCGGGTGTGGCCGAAGCATCAGGGTTCGACGTGTCGTCGCGCGCTGGTGTGACGGTCTTGGTGGTCGTTCCACACGCGGCGACCCAGGTGGCGGTGATGCACAGCAGCACGAGGCATCCCGCCAGCGCCTGAAACAGCCTCACCCGGCCTGCCCCAGACGTAGCTCGTCCAGCAGTGTCTGACCGTCCCAGCTGCTGACCGTTCGGGTCGCCTTGGTGACCTCGTCGGCGCCGTCGGCCACCTCCGTCACCTCCAGCGTCCAGTCGGCCATGGAGTTCGGCACGAACGTCAAGTAGATGCGGTGGGTTCCCGAGCCACCGGAGCCGCCCAGCGTCTTGGCCGCGGCTTCGAAGTCTCCTGCGTCCACAGCCTGCAGGGCGCCCAGCAGAGTCTCTGCGTCGAGGCGCTCCGCCAACTGTTCGCGCTTGGGGGGCGGCGCAGCCTGAGCGGGCGGCGCTTGGGAGGCAGCTGCGGCGAACTGTGCGATCTTACGCTGCTCGAACCGGACGGCGGCGATGATGGTCACCAACAGCTCCACGACGATGACCGCCACCGTCATTACGGGTCCCAGCTTCATGCGGCCGATGACCCCCAGCGGGGAGAGCTCGCCGCCCATGTCGCTGGTACTGGTCCACGTGAGGAAGCCCCACCAACCGCTGCCGGCGCCAGCCTCGGCGATGACTGAGGCGGCGTCTTCGCCACCCGAGCCCATGACGTCGAGGCTGCGGATGTAGATGAGCGTCTGGAAGCCCAGGACAAAGATGATTCCGGCGAGAATGGCGGCGCCCAACCCAATCTTGGGCTCCAGCGCCCCCATGCGGCCGCGGGCCATGGCGATGAGGCCGCCCATCGCCGCTCCGCAGAGCGCCGGAAGGATGATCGGGATGTAGGGGCCGCCATGCAGGCGGTGCACCAGAAAGGCCAGTAGCATGGCCGAGAAGACCGCGGTAAGCAGCGCGACGGCGGCGCCCTGGGCCAACCGCGCCATGGCGTCGTCGCTCGACGAGGGCGACGGGCTGGCCGAACCGGAGCTCACTTGCTGGCGATCTCCCACAAGATTTCACGCTCTCCGCTGCGCTTGGCGACCCAGCGGGACAGCACGAACAGCGCATCGCTGAGGCGGTTGAGATAGGGCACGCAGTGCTCGCCGATAGGCTCGGCGTCCGCCAACGTCAGGGTGCGGCGCTCGGCCCGCCGGCAGACCGTGCGGGCGTGATGCAGGTGGCTGTTGATCCAGCCGCCGCCGGGCAGCACGAAGCTCTTGAGAGCCTCGAGGTCCTCGTTCCAGCGGTCGATATCCGCTTCGAGGGCGTCGATGTCAGCCTGGACCACGATGGGCTGGTTTTCCCAGCGGTCTTCCAGCCGTGTGGCCAGGTCGCTGCCCAGGTTGAAGAGGTTCTGCTGCACGTCGTGGATCCAACGCTCGAGCACGGACTTGTCGTCCGCCGACAACGTCTCGGAGGTCTCGACGGCGGTCCGCACCAGTCCCAGGATGGCGTTGAGCTCGTCGACCGTTCCATAGGCTTCGATCCGCTCGCTCGCCTTGGGGACCTGCTGTCCCCCGACCAGGCGGGTCTGACCGCCGTCGCCGGTGCGGGTGTAGATCTTGGTTAGACGTACCATGCGCTCCCATTACCTTTTTGCTGCGCGAGGCTGCAAACACCGTGTTATATGGCCCAGCGAGCCATGACCTATCACATCCGAAAGAGCATCGACATCGACTTCAGCCACCACGTCCGGGGGCACAGCGGTCCGTGTATCAACGTGCACGGTCACACCTGGAAGTTCGAGGTTCAGCTCAAGGCACACACCCTCGATGCCGAGGGGTTCGTCGTGGACTTCAAGAAGCTCAAAAACGGTGTCTTGAAGCCGTGTCATGAGCTCCTGGACCACGCTCTGGCGCTGGGTGAGGCGACTTTCGCCGAGACCCGCGAAGAGTTCGCCGCGGTCGGATCCCGGTTGGTGGCCAGCCGCGTGGTGTTGCACGGCGAGGAAGCAGCTTCCGCCATGAACGACGCCGACGGCGACGACGCCTTCGCGCTCAATGGTGCTCGGCTGGAGCGGCCCGGCGGGATCAAGGTGGCGGTCTTCCCGTTCAACCCGACGAGCGAGCGCCTCGCCAAATGGCTGTACGACCTGGCGGTGGCGCAGCTGGAGGACGACCGGGTCAAGGTCCACCTGGCGCGCATCTACGAGACGCTGGCGCCGGTCGAGGCGGTCGCGGAGTTCGTCGCCGACTGAGGTCTCCCCGACCTTCTGTTTCGACAGCGTCGGTGGAACACCGTTGAACCTGGGGTCCCAGCCTGGTACCGATTCCTTTCACTCAATGATTTCGGGCACCGCGATGCTGCATCTCCGCTTCCTGTTTGGTTTGCTCCTGGTCGTGTCTCTGCTGGCGCCAGCCTGCGATGATGGGACCGCCACGCCGACGCCGTCCGCGGATGCCAGTGCCGATACGAGCACCGATGCAGCCGCCGACGTCGCCGTGGGGCCGGACGTCGTCGAGTTGCCGGGGCTGGGTATCGATTACGAAGCCAGTGCCAGCGGCACCACGCCTCGCTACGAGCCCACCGGGACGGATTGGTTGGCCATGGGGTGGCCCAACGACCGTTACCTGACGTCGGAAGGTCGCCCGGACCTCAAGACACGGTTCCCGAACCCCAACAGCCTCGAGCTGCTCCAGATCTACCTCGATTACGGCCAGGAGGTCCTGGACGGTTGGGGCCTCAACGGGACCATCTTCTTCGAACTGGATGGGCTCATCAACGAGCCCTCGCTGCCCGACGCCGAGACCTCGATGAACGACCCCAAGGCGCTCGTCCAGATGGTGAACGTCACCGCGGGTAGCCCGCGCTACGGCGAGCAGATGCCGCTGCTGTTCAAGTGGTATCAGGACGGCACCGACAAGTTCTGGGAGCCCCGCACCCTGGCGATGCGGCCCGTGTTCGGCTTCCCGCTTGCGGAAGGCGAAACCTACTGCGCCATGCTGACGCGTGGGCTTCGGGATGCCAACGGCCGGTACTTCGGCGTCTCCGAGGCTTTCACCCAGGCGCTCCAAAGCGATGAACCGACGCTCGCCGCCTTCAAGGCCTGGCTCGAGAACGATTCGGAGCTGGCTGCCCAGGACATCGCCGTCGCCACGTGCTTGACGGGACAGAACGCCACCACCGAGCTGCGCCAGGTGCTGTCGTTCCTCGAGACCCAGCCGCTAGCGCAGATGACCGACATCGAGTACCTCGGATCGGCGGCGGTCCACCACGAGTTTCGGGGGCACTATGTAGCGCCCAACTTCCAGGCCGGCGAGAAGCCCTACGACGAGGACGGTGACCTCCGCTTCGACGCCAACGGCGACCCCGTCATCCAGCTGCAGGAGGAGATTCGCTTCCTCCTGATGGTGCCCAAGCCCGGCGCCGGCGCCTTCCCGATGCCCGCCGAGGGCTACCCGGTGGTCACCTATGCCCACGGTACCGGGGGGGATTACGACACCTGCAAGACCAGCGTCGGACCGCCCCTGGTGGCCGAAGGCGTGGCGGTCATCTGCATCGACCAGCCGCTCCACGGCGAGCGCGGGCCAAACGGTGCCGCCGGCCCCGAGCTCAACGAGACCGAACTGGTCATCTACAGCTTCAACTTCCAGAACGCGCGCGCCGGCCGCATGTCGTTCCGCCAGTCCGCCATCGACACCATGTCGCTGACGCGGATGATCGCTGGTGGCAACTTCGACCTCGACCCCTCGGAAGTCACGGGGACACCCTACGAGGACACCGGCATCGCGTTTGATCCCGCCAACATCCTGTTCTTCGGTCATAGCCACGGGGGGCTCAGCGGCGCCCTGGCGTTCGGTGTCGATCCGGAGCTGTCGGCTGGCGTGCTCAGCGGCGCCGGCGGCGTGATGATTGAAACGATTCTGCGGCGCGAAGATCCGCCCATCAGCGCCCTCGCCAAGGCCGCCCTGGGCATCAGTGATGCCAACTTCGACAGCTTCCACCCGGCGCTGACGGTGATTCAGATGCTGGTCGATGCGACCGATCCGGTGAACTACTCCCCGTACTGGTTCAACCCCAAGGATGGCGGGACCGCCAAGCACATGTTCGTGACCGAGGGCACCGCCGACCACGCCACCCCCGGCGTCGGCACCGAGGCGATGTGCGCCGCGGCCAAGATTCCCATCGCCAACCCGGTGCAGCAGGACTCGGTGCCGCATCAGCTGTTGGGGCTCAACGGGCGTGACCTGCCGCTGCAGGGCAACATCAAGACCTCCCAGGGGGACCGCACTGCCGCGCTGCGCCAGTACCTCGATGGGGACCACTGGGTGGGGCTGGACCACCCTGACGCGGTGTCCTTGTGGACCAGCTACTTCAGGACTATTCGTAAGGGGTTCCCCGTAACCATCGGCAACTGAATCAGGGCGACCCCGAGCATGAAATCTCCCGAAGGCGTCGGCGAGGTCAGCGACCGCCACAAGTTTGACGAAGCGGCCTTGGCCCAATGGCTGGCCGCCCATGTCCCGGGCTTCACCACCGACATCGAGGTGCAGCAGTTCCGGGGCGGGCAGAGCAACCCGACGTTCCTGGTCCACAGCGGTGACGCGTCCTGCGTGGTCCGCAAGAAGCCTCCTGGAAAGCTGCTGCGCGGCGCCCACATGGTGGAGCGCGAGTACGCGGTCATGACCGCGCTGGCCAAGACCGACGTGCCGGTGCCGACGACTTATGCGCTATGCGAGGACGACAGTGTCATCGGTACCCCGTTCTTCGCGATGGAGAAGGTCGAGGGGCGGGTTCTACGAGACACGATGCTGCCGGAGATGGCGCCGGAAGAACGCTCAGCCATCTACGGCGAGCTCATCGCTGTCTTGGCACGGCTGCACCAGGTGGACATCGAGGCGGTGGGCCTGACCGACTACGGCAAGCACGGCGAGTACCTGCCGCGCCAGATCCACGTGTGGACCAAGCAGTACCGGGCGTCGGAGACGGAGACGCTGGACGACATGGAGCAGGTGATCGCCTGGCTGCCCGAGAACATCCCGGCGGAGGACCCGACCACCATCGCGCACGGGGACTTTCGGCTCGAGAACACCATCTTCCACCCGACCGAGCCGCGCATCGTCGCCGTGCTCGACTGGGAGCTGTCGACCCTCGGCCACCCGCTGGCCGACCTGGCCTACAACTGCATGCCGTACTTCCTGCCCCGTGAGGTGCAGGGCTTCATGGGCAAGAACCTGACCGGTACCGGCATCCCCACGATGAAGGAGCAGGTCGCGGCGTATTGCGCGGCGACGGGGCGCGAGTCGATCACGAACTTCTCGACCTATCTGGCGTTCAGCTTCTTCCGGCTCGCCGCGATCGCCCAGGGCGTCTACAAGCGCGGCATCGACGGAAACGCCAGCTCGGACCGGGCCAAGGAGTTCGGGCGTCACGCCAAGACACTGGCGAAGATGGCGTGGCTGCTGGCGCGGACGCAGATGGCGGGGTGACTGCCGGGGTGACCCTCGGACGCGCTTGTGATAGCGCAGCCGAATGCGACTCCGAGACCTGATTACTGCCCTCATCCTGTCGGTCACCCTGGTCCCCACCGCCTCGGCGGCCAAGCCGGACGGCGCCGACAGCAAGACCTTCTACGAGTTCCTCAGCCGCGACACCATCGGTGCCGCCGCCTGGACCAAGGCCAACCCCACCTGGGACGGCCGCGGGGTGGTCATCGCCATCCTCGATACCGGCGTGGACGTCAGCGTCCCCGGGCTGACCTCGCTGCCGCAGGGGGGCGTCAAGATGCTCGACGCCCGCGACTTCACGGGGCAGGGCGACATCGCGCTGACCAAGGCGGAGATCGGGACGGAGGCGGGCAAGGCGACGCTTCGCGGCACCACCAAGAAGGCCGGTGCCATCGTCCTGACGGGGCACGACACGCTCAGCGCCAAGCCAGCCGACGGCGTCTACTGGATCGGCGGTTTCGACGAGAAGCGGCTGAAAAACAGCGCCGTCAGCGACATCAATGGGGATGGCGACAGCAGCGACCGGTTCGGCGTGGTCGCCTTCGTACCCGCCGGCAAGAAGGAGCCGATGTTCGCCATCGACCTCGATGGTGACGGTGAGATCGGCGACGAGACGCTGCGGCCGAGCTACAAGGTCGACCGCAAGCACTTCCGGTTCAAGAACGCGGATCCGCGCAAGAACCAGCCGCCAGTCGTGGTCACCGGCACTGTGCTGTTCGAGGACACCAAGAAGGTCGAGCTGCATTTCGACGACGGCGGGCACGGCACGCACTGCGCGGGCATCGCTGCGGGGCACGCGATTCAGGGCAAGAAGGGCTTCGATGGGATCGCCCCTGGCGCCTGGGTCATCTCTGCAAAGATTGGCGACAACACGAACGCGGGCGGGGCGACGACCCCCGGCTCGAAGAAGCGGGCCATCGCCTACGCCAGCAAGTGGGCGCGAGAGAACAACGTCCCCGTGGTCATTAGCATGAGCTACGGCGTGGGCTCGGAGATCGAGGGCAGCAGCGACATCGACGGGGTCTTCACCAAGGCGCTCGATGACAACCCGCTGCTGGTGGGATCGGTCGCGGCGGGCAACGAGGGACCCGGCATCTCGACGGTGGGAACCCCCGGTGCGAGCCCGCGCGTGTTCACCTCGGGCGCGCTGCTGACCAAGGAGAACGCCGAGGCGCTGTGGGGCGGCAAGGTCGACGGGCACCGCATCTTCGGCTTCTCGTCGCGTGGCGGCGAGCTGAATAAGCCCGACGCCGTGTCACCCGGCGTGGCGTGGTCCACCGTGCCGCCGTTTCTGCGACGCTCCATCATGGCCGGGACGTCCATGGCCACCCCGCAGAGCTCGGGAGCCCTGGCGCTGCTCATCTCGGGCGCCCTGGCCAAGAAAGTGGCCTGGAACGGCAACACGCTCAAGCAGGCCATTCGCGCCACGGCCAAGCCGGTGAAAGGCTACTCGCCGGTCGACGTAGGCGCTGGCCTCATCCACGTCCCCAGCGCCTGGACGGCGCTGCAGAAGATCGGGCGCAAGGCCGACCGCACCCAGCTACTGGCGGGCTGGGACATCCGTACCTCGACGGCTCACAAGCCCGGTTCAGAAGGGGCGACCGCGAGCTACTGGCGCGTAGGGACCTACGTGCCGGAGTATCCCGAGCAGGTGACCTTCTCCATCAAGGCGGCCTACTACAAACGGGCGTCGGACAAGGCCAAGAAGGAGTTCTTCGAGAAGCTGTCGGTGTCCAGCGACGTCAGCTGGCTACGCGCCGACCGCAGCAGCTTTGGCGTGCGCGGTCACTCCGCCACCAGAATCAACGCCCGCATCAACCCCAGCGGGGTCAGCAAGCCAGGTGTTCACGTGGGGCGCCTGCGGGTGAAGTCGTCGGTGAGCGGCGTCGAGGAGTTCGTGCTGCCGGTCGTCGTTGTGACGCCTCACACGTTCCGTACCCCGCAGACCCGCAAGCGCGCGTTCGCTGGGAAGCTACCTGCGGGCGGCATCGCGCGAATGTTCGTCGAGGTGCCTGCCGGCGCCACGGCGATGAACCTGGACTTTGGAGTGCCCAAGGGCAAGTTCGGCTACAACTTCCTGGAGATCCACGACCCCGACGGTCGTCAGGTCGGCTGGGGACGTGCCCAGAGCAAGACCGACAGTCGCATGAAGAAGACCATCAGCGGCAAGGACCTGCGGCCGGGCGTATGGGAGGTAGTGGCCTACTCCACGTTCCGCAACCAGGAGACCAGTCACTGGGAGTTGGCTGTGAACTTCATGGCCGTCGAGGTGCCTGCCAAGGCCCACTACAGCCTCTCGGCTGGCAAGGGCCCCTCGGCCAGCGTGCACGTGACCAACCGGTTCGGGACCCCGTTCGTCGGCAGTGCCAGCGCCACCATGATCGGCGTGGGCAAGCACAAGACGCTGAAGCTCAAGACCCACCACACCAAAATCCCGTTCACCATCGGGCCCCACGAGAAGGCCGTCGATTTCCACTTCGAGCTGACGGGGGCGGACTACAACCGGTTCACCGACATCGCCATCATGGCGCTGGACGGTTCGGGCAAGGCCGTCGTGAAGTCGGGCTTTGGCAACCGCTTCGCCCACGTGCGGGTCCGCGGGAGCGGCAGTTACACGCTGCAGATCGTCGGCGCCACCGCCAAGGGCCGGGACGAAAAGCCCAAGTGGACCCTCAAGGTGCACCAGGTTCAGCTGCTCAAGCGCGCCGTGAGTCTCGGCGTGGGCCACGACGCCGAACCACTGGCGCTCTACCCCGGCGTCAAGACGGCGCTGACCCTTTCGGCGTCGAAGCCCTTCGGTGAGGCTCCGAAGGGGTGGCACCACATGGCGAAGCTGACGCTGACGGCGCGAAAGGGTGGGGCGGTCTGGTACTCGACCCTGCTGGACCTGCACAAGAAATAGGCCCTTCACATCGTCGGGCATGCGCTCTCATAGTGAACGTATGCCGGGCCACGCACGAGTCCCCCAAGCCAAGACCGAACCCCGCGAGCGGCGGCACAAGTACCGCTGGATCAAGGGGGTTGCCGGCTACATCCCGCTCGGCAGCATCATGGGTGGCGGCCGGCCCGGCCTGTTCGAGATGCTGCTCGGGCTGGGGCTGCTGGTCGGCGGCATCGTCGGCCTGGTGCTTCCCTCACGGCGGTCCGCTTACGACGGGTACCAAGAGGCGAACCTTTCCCCCGATTACACCAATGAACTGACGGCGGCGCCGACCCTGGAGTTCGGCGCCACTGGCGATATCGTCAGCGGGCTGTGTGTCCTCATGGGGATCGTGTTCGTGCTCATCGCTCTCAAGAAGATCACGGCGGCGCGCAGGTTCGCCAGGGTTGCGGCGTCGACCGACAGGGATGTCGCCGGGCTCTGAGAGGGGCCGAAAGTCATCGGGTCTGAACCTGGATTCGAACCAGGTTTCGGTGGCACCCTGGATCCTCAGCAAACAGCTCGTTGCTCAAGTGGATGTACTGGTGGGGGATACCGATACTTCCAGCACACACGCATGCGACCCGGACGACCATTCAGCCGGAGTGAGTCGAGACGCGGTGGTGCGCCTGCGTCATGCCATCTCGGAGATCGGGGTTTCCGCCTTCCAGGCAGACGATTTCCGGCACGTGGCCCGCGCCATATGCGACGAAGTGCTGGCCGCGACCGATGCGTGCCTGGTGGGGATGTGGCTGGTTTCACAGGAGGGGGAGCTGCTCGAACCCGTGGTCGCGGGTGAGCTGGGCGAAGCGGCGAAACGGACGACCCTCGCTGCCAAGGCCGTCCAAAGTGGGGCTACCGAGCGCGCACCGGGTGGGGGCGTTGCTGTACCGCTGGTGTGTCGGGGCGAATCCGTGGGCGCGCTGGTTCTCGAGCCCGAGCCTGGCGTGCCGTTGAACCCACGAGACGTGGGACTTGTGGAGGAGGTCGGAGACGCGGCTGCGGTAGTCGTCGCTGCCAGCGAAGCGCGGCGGCAGAAGCTCCGGAACGCGCACCGCATGGGGCTGCTCCATCGACTCAGCAGGATCATCACCTCCACCGTGGACCTCGAGGAGCTGTTGCAGCGGACCGTCGAGGGCACCCGCGAGCTTCTGGAGGTCGACTTCGTCGCCATTGGGCTGCTCGATGCAGACGGTGAGCAAGTGGTCTTGCGCGCCATGAGCAGCGCTGAACCAACGCTGTTGAAGGTGGGACACACCCAGGGGCTCGGCGTCGGATTGGCGGGTGAGGTGGCGCTCAATCAGCGAGCTCGGCTGGTGCGGCCGGGAGACGGCATCGAACGCATACCCACGAGCGCCGAACCACGGTTCGAAATGAGCGCGCCGCTCAAGCACGATGGAACGCTGCTGGGTGTGCTTCACGCCGAGCGGCTACACCCGGCGTGTGGCCCCGCCGATCTCCGGGTTCTGGAAGCTATCGGCGACCACATCGCTCAGGCTATCGCCAACGCCGAGGCCCTGGAACGGCTGGCCTCGTCCCGGGAGGACATGGTCTCCATGCTGGTGCACGACCTGCGCAATCCGCTCACCCTGATCGCTGCCAGTATCGACCAGGTCGGCCACGGGCTCTCGCGTGGCACATCGGCTGCCTCTCTCCTCGACGACATCGATCTAGCGCGGCAGGGATGCCAGAACCTGGAGGATCTCATCGAGGGTCTCCTGCTCGTGCAGCGGCTCGATGCCCGCGACAGCGGCCGTATCGAGTGTGACCAGTGGTCGCTGCAGACCATTGCCGAAGACATCGTTCGGCGCTCCGGGCCCGCCGCACGTATGAGCGCTCTGGAGTTGACGCTGAGCGTTCGGGACGAGGTTCCCTTGGTCCACGTCGACCGCAGCTTGGTCAGCCGCGCCGTCGACAACCTTATTGGGAACGCCCTCAAATTCACGCCAGCCCAGGGGCACATCCACGTGGTGGTCCGACTCGCCTCGGACGAGGATGGGCTGTCCCAGCCTCGGAGGGCGTCTGACTACGTATGTCTGGAGGTCTCCGACACGGGACCCGGAGTCCCCTTCGAAGAACGGGAACGTATCTTCGACCGCTTCGCCGTCGGGCACCTCAGCGGGCGCGGCAGTGGCCTCGGACTGCCCCTGTGCCGCCTGGTCGCTGAGGCTCACGGAGGGATCGTTCGTGTCGGTGCCTCGAGCGGCACCGGCAGCACGTTCGAGATGTTTCTACCGGTTGCGCTGTCGGCGGACCTATAGCCCGGCGAGCGTGTCTCGCGCGGCCTCCACGGCCTCGTCGATGAGCGCCTCGCTGTGCGTCGCCGAGATGAACCAGGCCTCGTACTGGCTTGGCGGCAGGTACACGCCACGCTCCCTCATGCCCCGCCAGAAGCGGCCGAACTTCTCGGTCACCGCCAGAGTGATGTCGTCGGCGTTGACGACCGGGCCAGGGTGGAAGAACAGGGTCAGCATCGAGCCGATCCGCTGGACGCAGCCCTCGACGCCGGTGTCGCTGAGCGCCTTCTCCAGGCCAGCCTGGAAGCGGGCACCCAGCTGCTCGAGCGTGTCGTAGACTCCCCCGGACGCCAGCTGCTTCAGGGTCGCGACCCCCGCCGCTACGCTCAGTGGGTTACCGCTGTTGGTGCCGGCCTGGTACACCGGGCCGTCGGGGGCCACGACGCCCATGATGTCCGCGCGGCCACCGTACGCACCCACCGGGAGGCCGCCGCCGACGATCTTGCCCAGGCAGGTCATGTCGGGCACCACGCCCAGGCGCTGCTGCGCGCCGCCAAGGGCCACCCGGAACCCGCTCATCACTTCGTCGAAGACCAGGACCGCTCCGTGTTGCTGGCAGAGGTCCTTGAGTCCCTCGAGAAACCCTGGCTGGGCGGGGACCACGCCCATGTTCCCGGGCACCGGTTCGACAATGATGGCCGCGATGTCGTCGCCGTGGGCGTCGAACAATGCTCTGACGGCGTCGAGGTCGTTGTAGGGCGCGGTCAGCGTGTCCTTGGCGTTGCCTTCGGTGACCCCCGCGGAGTTCGGCGCGCCCAGCGTCATGGCGCCGCTGCCCGCCTTCACCAGGAGGAAGTCGGCGTGGCCGTGATAGCAGCCGTCGAACTTGATGATTTTCGCCCGGCCGGTGAAGCCCCGGGCCGCCCGCAGGCAACTCATGGTGGCTTCGGTGCCGGAGTTGACGAGCCGCACCCGGTCGACGCTGGGGACGTGCTCGATGAGCAGCTCGGCCAGGGTCGACTCGCCCTGGGTGGGCGCCCCGTAGCTCAGCCCGTGCTGCATCTGATCGCGCACGGCGCTCAGGACGGTCTCGGGCGTGTGACCCAGGATCATCGGCCCGAAGGCGCACACGAAGTCGATGTACCGGTTGTCGTCGGCGTCGAACAGAAACGGGCCCTCGGCTCGGGTGATGAAGACCGGGTCAGCGCCCACGGACTTGCACGCCCGGGCGGGGCTGGAGACGCCGCCGGGCATCAGCTGCCGCGCTTGCTCGAACAGGACGTCGCTGCGCTCGTGGTGGAAGTCGGTCATGCGGTCAGCTCCTCGAGCCGTTGGTTGAAGTCGTTTTCGGCGGCCTCGAGCTGGGTCGCAAGGCTCTCCCAGCGCTCCATCAGCTCGAGCTGTTCGTTCTGCAGAGCGCCCTGGCGCTCGTAGGTTTCACGCATGCGCGCGTTGTCGTCGTAGAACCCCGGCTCGAGCATGGCTTTCTCCAGCGCCTCCAACTCGGTCTCTACTTCTGCGATTCGGTTCTCGACCGACTCGTTTTCCCTTCGAAGGGCTTTGGTGGCCCGACTGTGTTCGTTGCGCAGTTCCGCCACCATGCGCTTGATGGCCTTGCGGTCGCGAACCGGTGGTGCCCCGCCGGCGCGTCCCGCAGAAGACGGCGTCTCGGCGGCCTCCACCGCGAGTCGTGCGGCGTCGCGCTTCTTCTTGTCCAGATAGGCGTCGTAGTCGCCCTCGTAGAAGGTGAGCTGACCGTCCACGACTTCGATGACCGAGGACACCACGGCGTTGATGAAGTGCCGGTCGTGGCTCACTACGATGAGCGTCCCTTCGTACTGGCTGATCGCCTCTTCGAGGACCTCGCGGCTATCCATATCGAGGTGGTTGGTGGGCTCGTCCAGCAGCAACAGGTTGGCCGGGTTGAGCAGCATCTTGGCCAGGGCAAGGCGTGACTTCTCGCCCCCCGACAGCACTCCCACCAGCTTGTCGACCTCTTTGCCGCGGAACTTGAAGGCGCCGAGCACGCCGCGGCAACGTGGGATGTCGTCGAAGTCGGCCGCGGACTCCATCTCCGTCAGTACGGTCTTGTCGACGTCCAGCGCGTCCGCCTGATGCTGCGCGAAGTAGTTGCGCGTCACCTTGTGGCCCAGCCGCACCTCGCCCCCCGTGGGGTCGGTGGCGCCCGCCAGCAGCTTGAGCAGGGTGGACTTGCCGGCGCCGTTGGGGCCCACCAGCGCCACCCGCTGACCCCGCTGGATCAGCAGGTCCAGGTGGTCATAGACCACGTGCTCGCCGTACGCCTTGCTCACCCCATCGACGACGATCACGTCCTTGCCGCTGCGCTCGGCGGATGCGAACCGGAACCGGATCTTCTTGTCGCCGACCTCCGGCGCCTCGATGCGTTCGACCTTCTCGAGCGCCTTGATCCGCGACTGGACCGCCGTCGCTTTGGTGTTCTTGGACCGGAAGCGCTCGATGAAGCGCTCGGTCTGGGCCAGCTTCTTGGCCTGGTTGGTGGCTGCCGCCACCTGGCGGGCTCGGCGCTCCTCACGCTCCGTCAGGTAGTAGTCGTAGTTGCCCGAGTAGACCGTCACGCCCTTCTTCGACAGCTCGGCGATGCTCGTGCAGATGGCGTTGAGCAGGTACCGGTCGTGGCTGATGACCACGAGCGTGCCGGGGTAGTCACTGACGTACTCCTCGAACCAGACCAGGGTCTCCAGATCCAGGTGGTTGGTGGGCTCGTCCAGCAGCAACAGCTCGGGTTTGACCAACAGCAGGCGCGCCAGCGAGACGCGCATGCGCCAGCCGCCGGAGAGCTCGTGGACCGGGCGCTCCATCCAGTCCTGCGGAAATCCGAGCCCATCCAGGATGCGACGCGCCTCGGCCTCCCGACCATAGCCGCCCATCGCCTCGAACTGGGTGGAGACGTCGGCGTAGCGGTCGAGCGTCTCCTGACTGTGGTCGCCGCCATCCATGGCGTCCTGAAGCGCCTTCTGTTCCGCCTCCAGCGCAGCCAGCTCCTCGTCGGCCTCGGCCACGACGTCCACGACCCGCCGGTTGCCGTAGTCGCCGATCTCCTGCTCCAGGTGGCCCATCCGGACCCGCTTGTTGCGGACGATCTCGCCCCCATCGGCGGACAGGCGGCCCAGCATGATGTTGAAGAGCGTGGTCTTTCCGGCGCCGTTGGGGCCGACCAGTCCGATACGCTGTTTGGGGGGTACATGCCACGACAGCCCTTCGAACAGGGTCTTGTCACCGTAGGCCTTGTCGATGTCGATCAGATGGAGCACGCCGGGGTGCATAACAGAGCGCTCGGCCCAGGGGCAACGGATGACGCGCTGAACCGCCATTCATGACGCGCTGCATCATATTGTTACCGAAATGACGCCGATAACCTTGATATTGCTGTGACGCCTGTTGTAGAAGGCCCCCGCTTCGCGTCGACGGGCTCCGCCAAACGCGGCCCGAAGACCACAACCCGGTGGGAACCCCTTCTGACGGAAGGACTCCACCAAGACGCATCAAAGTGAGGCCTACCATGAATCTCGCTCCCAAGAGCTTCGAAGAGCCAGAGACCTTCTACTGCCGCGGCTACAACAAGCGGTTCTCGATCTTCACCTGCATGGCCAACTACGTCGACGCCAACGCGCTGCGTCAGAAGGACCGCCCGTGCTTCTCGTGCGGCCAGGGCGAGGAAGTGCGCGCCAGCTTCGGCCAGTCCTGAGACCAGGGCCTTGTCCGAGGCGCCCCGCGTTATGACGCGGGGTGCGTCATTTCAAAAGCGCTGAGCAGGGGCTAAACGCGAGCGGACAGGCCGTCCTCGTCGGGACGACAGGTCCGCTCTGCGAACGCCACCACCTCGTTGGCCACCCGCGTCGACAAGACGTCCCGGGTGATCACGTGGAAACCGCGCTCCAGCACTACGAGTCGCAGTGGCGTCGCCCGGACGGCTGCGGCCAACGTGTATCCGCCGAGGATAGGCGCGGTGTGGTCCTGCTGCGAGTGAAGCACCAGCAGCGGCTTGTGGTACTCGCCCAGCCCCGCTTTTACGCGGTCCATCAGGCGGTAGAGCTGGTGAACCGCGAGCAGCGGCATACCGGGGGCGCCTGGAAGAGGTGCGCCATTTTCGATGTCCGGGCCCTTGAGCTTGGGCATCGTCAGGTGACGCAGCTGTGGGGTTCGATGGACCAGGGCGCTTGCCAGCCGGCCGGCGCTGCCCAGCACCAGGGGAGGGGCCAACGCTGCTACACCCGCCACTGGGACTGTTTCGCTCAAGGCCAGGTCCAGAGCGAGCAGTGAGCCCAACGAGAGCCCGGCCACGTAGACGGGCTGGCCAGTCGCGTCGCAGAGCCGCTGGGCTGCGGACCGAACATCCTCGCACCAATCCTTGAGGGTGGCGTCGCGGATGCCCTCGACGCCCTGGTCATGGCCGGTGAGGCAGGGGACAGCGGTGGCAAACCCGGCGGTGCCCAGGGCACTGGCTACGGGCCATACGTCGGAGGGGGCGCCGGTGAAGCCGTGGATGACCACGGCGCAGGGGCGGCCATGGGTCGGGGCGGGGCCAAAGGTGCGATGCGCGAAGGGACTGTATATCACGGCCAAAGTCTAGGCCGTGTTAGGCTGAGCCGCCATGAAAGCCGCATCGGTACCCTACCAAGCTCGCTATTGGCACACCGCTGACGACGGGCGGGTGGCCTGCGACCTGTGCCCTCGAGGCTGCAAACTGCGTGAGGGACAACGGGCGTTCTGCTTCGTGCGCGAGAACGTCGACGGGAAGATGGTCCTGTCGACCTATGGCAAGAGCACCGGGTTCTGCATCGATCCCATCGAGAAGAAGCCGCTGAACCACTTCCTGCCCGGGACGCCGATCCTCAGCTTCGGCACTGCGGGCTGCAATCTGGGCTGCAAGTTCTGCCAGAACTGGGAGTCGTCGAAGTCACGCGAGGTGGCGTCCCTGAGCGCTGCCGCGAGCCCGCGAGGCATCGCCGAGGCCGCCCACGGCGCCGGCTGCCGTTCGGTGGCGTTCACCTACAACGACCCGGTGATCTGGGCGGAGTACGCTATCGACACCGCGGCCGCCTGCCACGCGCTGGGGCTCAAGACCGTGGCGGTCACGGCCGGCTACATCAGCGAGGGCGCCCGGGAGGACTTCTTCGGGTGCCTCGATGGCGCCAACGTCGACCTGAAGGCCTTCACCGAGCAGTTCTACCACAAGCTCTGCTTTGCCCATCTGACGCCGGTGCTGGAGACGCTGGTGTGGCTCAAGGCGGAGACGGATGTGTGGTTCGAGGTCACGACGCTGCTGATCCCCGGCCAGAATGACAGCGACCATGAGCTCCACCAGCTCACGAGCTGGTTCGCCGAGAACCTTGGGCCTGACGTCCCGCTGCATTTCAGCGCCTTTCATCCCGACTTTCGGATGACGGACATCCACCGCACGCCGCTGAGCACACTGCGTCGGGCCTCGGAGATCGCGCGGAGCTACGGCCTCCGCTACGTCTACACGGGCAACGTGCACGACCCCCGTGGAGACGCCACGTTTTGCCCGTCCTGCGATGAACTGCTCATTCAGCGCGACTGGTACGAGCTGCTGACGTGGAGCATGGGCCCGAACGGCTCATGCGGGACGTGCGGGACGCCAATCGCTGGCGTCTTCGACGACCAACCGGGGCGCTGGGGATCCAAGAGGCGAAGGCTGCACATCGGAGGCTGACGTCGATGTCAGTGGTGTGAAGCAACTAGGCGGCTTCAGAACCGTCCTGACAGGGTGAGACCGGCACCGTCACTGTTGGCCCATTGCCCCACCCAGAGCTCGTTCTTGTCGCGCTTCTGCGGCTTCAGGGCGTTCCAGATGCCCATGGCCAGCGTGATGGTGCTCATGCCCATCAGGACCGCGACGCCACCAGGGCCAACGCCGCATCCGGTGGAGTTCAGATAGGCTTCGAAGCCGCCCATGGCGAACCCGAAGGCCGCTGTGCCGATGGCTGCCCCGGCCCAGGCCGGGGAGTGGTCGGCGACCCCCGCGCCGATGCCGGTGATGTGGCTGGCGACGAAGAGGATCGTGCCGCCGGCGACGAACGGAAGGGTCGCCCCGGGACCGCAGTCGCTGGCTTGCGCGGAGGGGCCCCAAAGAGTGGCGCCAAGAAGGGCAAAGGGCAGGGCGATGGTGAGCATGCGGCGTGTGAACATGACCGGGCTCTGACGCAACATGCGTGCCATGGTGTTCAGGGCTTCGGGTACCTGCCGAACAGGCGCTCGATGAGCTCGAACAGCTCGGTCCAGCGACACGCGTAGTCCCAGGCGCCCCGGCGAATGGCTGCCAGGCGGTTGCGGTACTTGTGGTCGCCCCCAGCGAAGACGATGACCGGCGGCCGCTCCGGCCAGGCGTTGACCTTCTGGAGGAGATCGAACGCCACCGCGTCATCGGGGCCTCGAAACCCGAAGTTCGAGATGATGAGGCGTGCGCTGGCGTGCTCGTCCTGTTGGAGCTGGTCGACGTGGGTGAGCGGGATCACATCCGCGCCGGCCTTCGTCAGCCACCGATGCCCGAAGGTGTTGTTGTCCACGGCGGCGTCCAACCAGAGGACCGGCTGCGACATGTTGCCCGGCTGGGCCAGCAACTGCTGGAGGCGTTTCCGGGCCGACGTCCGCGCATGGATGGCCGATAGCCATTGGTCGAACCCACGAAAGGCCGGCGGGTTCTTCGACTCGAAGTGCAGGACGTGGATGCCCTCGGCTTCGTGGAAGAAGGACCGAACGGCTCGGGAGGTGTCGTTGAGGATGGCGTACCCGCTGGGTCGGTCCCTGGGCAGTCCGATCAGTGACAAGACCTCCGACCGCAACTCGTTGATGTAGGCATCGGTGAACGAGAAACCGACGTAGAGGACGGTGTGGGTCGCCAAGACCGAGCGCAGGAAGTTGGCGTAGGTACCGTTGGCATAGAGCAGGCGACGGTAGTCGGACTTGGCCAGCACCACGGGATTACGCCCCGCCTGTCCGTTGGCGTCGCCATGCAGCTTGATGACGCGGGGCTTCCAGCCGTGGGCTCGGTTCCACTCCGAGTGTTCCCACCAGTGAAGGCGGTGCCGCAACACGCTGCGAAACGCCCGTGGCTCCGGCGGCATCCCGTCCAGCGTGGGGTCCATGTTGAGGGTCAGCACCGCGGAGAAGGGAATCTGCGACAGCAGTCGGCGGCGCTCGTCGACCAGCCCACGGTTGCTTTTGTTGCGTTTGCGGAGCGCCGTCAGCGCGGCGTCGACGGCTTCCTCGAAGCGCTGGTCGGCTGCGCGGCCCTGCTTGCGGCACCAACGGCGCAACATCTCGCCGATGGCTTCGTACTCGAGGGCTCCGCCGCTGTCTCGCGCGGCGGCGATGGCGTCGGAGATCTGGTCGTCGTCAACCTCCAGCGCGGCGTGGATCGCCTCCAAAAGGTCGGCCCACGTACCTGCGATCGGCGCCGAGAAGCCTGCGCCGACGAACGCCACGCAGCGGCCCGCGAGGATCTCGTCAACCAGGTGTTGGGGGACATCGGACGGTTCAACGGTCATGGTGGCAACGATACGTCAGGGGGCGTCGTCCCACTCGAGGTCGTCCTCCGGCGGAGCGGGCGATTTCGAGCACCCGGGACCGGCACCGAGGCTGCACGCGCGTGCCCGCGCGGCCGCCGCGCCATCGGGACTGAAGCGGACGCCGTTGCCGGTTTCCTGCCGATCCGCCCAACGGGTGCATGCCTCGGCGTCGCCGGCGTCGCACCCCCGGCGCAGGGCGTCCGCGGCGAGCACGTGCCGGCTTCCGGGCGCTCCGAGTCTCACGAGTAGGTCGGCGTAGGCTCGGCAGGTCTTCGGGTCCTGGTTGCAGCTGGCCTTGGCGGGGTTCAAGGTCGGAGCATGCTGGGCGGAGTGGCGGGCGTTGCGGAGGCCCGCCGCGACGAGGATGTTGTGGGCGGTGTACCCGCTCGCGCTCGAGAACTTGCGCCCGTTGATGTAGATGCTGGGCGTCCCACGGACCCCCACCTTTCTCCCCAGCGCCATGTCCGTGTCGACGATCCTCTTCAGCGCGCCTTTCCGGCTGAGACAACCCGCGAAGGGATCGGGCAGCGCCCCAACTCCCATGGCGATGCCTGCGAGGGCGGCTTTGGGGTCGGGGGATTTCTTCCACCCGTTCAGGGACGCGTAGGTCCGGTCGAAGAACTCCCAGAACAGGCCTTGCTTGTCGGCACACAGCGCAGCGTACGAAGCCGCCTGGGCGTTTCGGTGAAACGACAGTGGGAAATGCTTGAACACCACCGCGAGCTGTCCGTTCGCTGCCGTGTAGGCCTCCCGAAGTCGGGGAGCCAGGCGCGCACAGAAGGGGCACTCGAAGTCGGCGAAGACGGTGACCACGGCCTTGGCCTTCTGCGGATCGCCCAGCGTCGGCGAGTGCGCCACCGGGAGCGCGTGCTGGGTGCTGTCGAGGACCTGGAACACGCTACCCTTGCCGATGGTGGTCTCATACACCAGGTTGCGCGGCGTCCCTTTGCGCACCAGCGCCCTGGCCTTGGCCAGCTCCTCGTCGATGGCGGTCTGGAACTCGTCGAAGGGCTTGGCGCCGGTCAGTTTGCGACCGTTGACGAAGGTGTTTGGCGTTCCGCGGGCGGTCACCTGCGATGCCAGCGCCAGACTCGCCAGTACGGTCCGCTCGTGCTTGCGTTGGACCAGGCAGCGGGTGAAGCGCGCCAGTGAGGTGCCCGACAAGCCGATGGCCTTGGCGTGCTCCACCAGCTTGACGGGACGAAGGTCTCGCTGGTGGGCGAACATGCGGTCGTGCATCGCCCAGAAACGCCCCTCCTCGCCCGCACATTCGGCGGCTTCGGCGGCCCGGAACGCGTTCTTGTGGAAAGGGAGGGGGCTGTGCTTGGCCACCACCCTCACCGCGTCGCCGTAGTGCGCCCTGATCTTGGCCAGGGTCGGCTCGAGGCGTTTGCAGAACGGGCATTGGTAGTTGGAGAAGACCACCAGGGTCACCAGCGCGTCCGCGGGGCCCCGTGTGGCCTCCTTGCCGGTCAGCGTAACCTTGTACACCGTCTTGTCGACGGGGCGCGGCCGTCGCTTCGTCGTCGTCACCGGGGGCGCCACCTGCTTGCCGTAGGTGTAGCGATGCAAGGTGGGGTTGTTGCGCCTGGTCCGCGCGGCAATCCACTTGCTGCCTCGGCGGCCGGCCTTCTTGGAGGCGGCGATCTCCGCTTCGATGACCTCTCGGAACTTGCTGAGTGGCTGAGCACCCCTGAGCGCTACACCGTTGATCATGAAACCAGGCGTCCCGGTGGCGCCCACTGCCCGCGCGATGCGCTGGTCCCGCTCCACCAGGGCGCCCACCCTTGCCGAGGCGCGGGCCCTGGTCCACGGCCCCATAGACACACCGGCGCGGCGGGCGTAGCCCTCCAGATCGACGTCGGTGAGGCGTTTCTGGTTGGCGAACATCGCCTTCTTGATCGTCCAGAAGGCTCGTCCGGTCCCTGCCGCCGCGGCGGCGAGTGCCGCGGGCATGGCCCGCTTGTGGAAGGGCAGGGGATTGTGGCGCAGGACGAAGCGGACGTCGCTGCCAAATTCTCGCGCCACGTCGTCCAGCGTGCTCTGCACCCGCTGGCAGAAGGGGCACTGGAAGTCCGTGAACTCGACGATCTCGACCCTCGCTTTGGCGGAACCGCGGGTTGGCGGCGCAGTCCTTGCTGCGGTGACTTCCAGCTTGGAGGGCTTGGGAGCCGCCTGGGCGAAGGCCGTCGGGGTCATGAGCAGCAGGAGCGACATGGCGCCCAGTAGGCGCCCGATGACAGGCGTGTGTGTGTGCATACGACGGCCTCAACGTCCGGAGCGGGCTCCACCTTCCCATGACTCGACGGCGGTGTGGTAGGGACCAGGAGCGACGCCCTCGGAGGACTTCACGATGACGACGACCCACAACGGCTCGGCGGTGCTTGCCGCGCTGCTGCTGGTCGCAGCCTGCACCAGCGGCGCCACCAGGCCTTCGGTGGATGTGCCACCCCTGGTGGGACCGCAGTCGCTGGGTGAAGGCGCGCACGTTCACATCACGCCCGAGGGGATAGCGGGAGGTGTGAGCGGGCACACCCGTTGGCAGCCGCTTCACTACGACGAGGCGGCCCTTCGAGAGCAGCTGCGGTCGCTGCACGAGGCTCTGGCTCAGAAGGCCAGGGGCAGCTTCAGCGTCGCTCCCGACAGCGTCGACGTCTGGATCGACTCCCGTATCCCTTTTGTGGTGGTGCGCAAGCTCGTAGGCGACCTGTCCGCCAGCGGGTTCGAGCGTATTCAGGTGGTGGGACGAGCCCCAGGAGGCCGTCTGGCGGCCATGCGGCTGCATGCTCGCCGACCGACCGAGGGTAAAGGGCCGGATCTATCGCTGCGCTGGGGCAACGCCACCAAGCTCGTAAAGCAGCGCCGGGCGGCAATCACCGGCTCACTGCCCGCCGCCCATGGACTGGACGGGTTGTCGGTGCAAAGGCCGCCGTCGTCAGTTCTCCTCGGGACCGCCCCCGTGGTGGGCGTCGAGGTCGGCACATGGAACGGTCGAGGCGTAGATCGTCGTTACGTGGTGAGCCGAAAGGATCAATGCCCCGCGGTCTCGTATGGCAAGGGCGGCGAGTTCATCACCTCGCGCCTGGGGGCCATTGCCGCGTCGACCTGCGCCCAACAGGGTGACGGTATCACGGCGATAGGCCTGGCCCCTGCGGGGGACGCACCGTGGAAGGAGGTGGCCGCGCTGGTTCAAGTCGCTGTCGCGAGCCCAGGGTGCACGGTGGCTCTGTTTCTCGAGCCGGCTGGTCGGGAGCCTCTGGGCTGCCGCTCACCCGTGCCCAACCTGCTGGGCAGAAAGCCGGTCCAAAGGGGGCGACCGGACAAGAAGGGGGTGATGAAGCGCTTGGGGCCCAAGGGCGGATTCATCGGTGGGATCGGCATGAGGGGCACGGGCTCTCGAGGTGGCGGCGCGGGATTCGGGGGCATCGGAGGGCTCGGCGGACGACACCCCAAGGTGCGTCGCAGCACCACCCCCATCCTCGGCGCCTGCGACCGAACGACCATCAAGAAGGTGGTGCAGCAGCACAAGGGCGAGATCCGGAAGTGCTACGAGAAGCGTTTGCTGAAGAACCCCAGGCTCTCCGGGAAGGTGGTCATGAGGTGGACCATCGGGAAGACTGGCGCCGTCACCCGGGCCACGGTGAAGCTCGATACCATCGCCAAGCCCGGGGTCTCACAGTGCGTCCAGGGGGTGTTCAAGAGCATGGTGTTTCCGGCGCCGAGGGGGGGAGGCATCTGCATCGTCAGCTACCCCTTCCGGTTCACCCCAGGCGGCGCGAGTAAGCCGCCCCCCAGGAAGGGGCCCTGACTCCCTACCAGCAGAGCTCCGACTCGCAGCGCTGACTGGCGCACAGCGCGTCTCGGCTACAGCTGGAGCCTGGCGCGCCACACCCCAGCGTCTGGCATAGAGGCTGGGCCAGCGCCGTGTTGCAGGCCTCGTCGAAACCCAGGCAGTCAGTATCACTCTGGCACGCCAGAAGGCCGGGCCAGCAGCCCGCGGCCGAGGGCTCGGGGTTGTCACAGAACGGCTCCATGTACGCCTTGCAGACCTCCTCGTCGCCCAAAGTCGCCGCGTCGGCCATGGCGAACCGGTCGGCCGACGAGCTGCACTCAGGGAGGTCACCCACGCATTCAATGCCGCCTTCACCGCAGGTGTCTGGACCACATATCGGCCGGTAGCCACAGGGCCCGTCGTTGCGGGAGCTGGCGGCCAGCCGGGCGCAGTAGCAGCTGTCGGCGCTCAGCATCGCGGTGTAGTCGTAGCGGAGCACACCGGGGCAGCCGAAGGTGATGGGGTTGGGGCACATGTCGCGTTCGAAGCGCTCGATGCAGTCCTCGAGGCGTTCGCCGTCGCCGGTAATGCCGCAGTCCGCCAAAGCCTCGTAGCCTGCGTCATAGGCGGCAAGCTTAGCGCGGCACGAGGCGAGATCCGTGCCGTAGTCGGGCGCCACCGGGCAGGATGGACAGGCTTGCGCGCACGCCCAGACGCGCGTGCAGATGCGGGCGTTGAAGTCGTCCGGCGCGACCTCGCTGGCGGCGTCGGCGGCGCAACCCGTGGCCGCGAGAGTCAGCATCAAGAGGCCAAGACCTCTACTTCGCGGGAGCATGTCGCTACAGCTCGGGAAACGGGATCGGTTCACCGGCGGGCGGTGCGTGGCTGCTTCCAAGCGTCCGCTGGAACCAGTGGGTGTCGTGCCACGCATGGTGCTTGAACCCGACGCCACGGTAGATGCCCACGGACTCGAACCCCAGGGCCTCGTGCAACCCCACGCTCTTGGGATTGACGCCCGCAACTCCGGCATACACCCGTCGGTAGTTCATGCGCTCGAGGGTGGCGAAGACGTTGGTATAGAGCCGCCGGCCAATGCCTTGGCGATGCTGCTTCGGCGCCACGTAGACGCTGACCTCGCAGGACCAGCGATAGGCGGGTCTGCCCCGGTGCTCAGAGGCATAGGCAAAGCCCACCAGGGCGTCTCCGCGTTGGGCCACGACCCAGGGGAAGCGCTCCAGGACGTCTCGGATCCGTTCGGACATCGCGTCGGGGCTGGGTGGCTCGAGCTCGAACGTGACGACGGTGTCGCGAACGTAGGGGGCGTAGATGGCGGCCACCGCGGGGCCATCGGTGGGGGTCGCGGTGCGAATGACGACGTCCATGACAGGGACGCTACCACCTCACGCCCGTGGCTACAGCATCCAGACGCACTTGCCATGGGCAGCGTCACCGCCCAGCTTCTCGCGTGTGCGGTTGCCCTGCTTGTCCCAAAGGAGCCAGGTCAGCACCTTCTGACCCCGCGACCAGGTCCCCTTCGAGCGCTTCTTGCCCGTGCGGTAGAACGTCTTCCAGCACCCGGCCCGCTGACCGTTGACGAAGTCCCCCTTGGCGCGGACCTCGCCATTGGGCCACCACGCCTTGAACGACCCGTGCAGGGTGCCAGCCTTCATGTCGGCCTTCACCCGAAGCTCACCGTTGTTGTGATAGCCCCGGAAAGTCCCGGTGAGCTTGCCGTCGACCACGTCGCCCTTCCACTGTTTGCGCCCGAACTCGTGCCAGGCCTTCCACGTGCCGACCATGACCCCGCCGGCGCATTTGCCTTTGATGCGGGTGTGACCGCTCTTCCACGCCAGGGAGATCTTGCCTTTGCCGGTTCTGGAGGGGCACCGCAGCGTGGTCGGACGTGGTGCTCCCAGCTGGTCCACAGGAAGCTCCGTGGTCGCCCGGCCACCATCCCGAACCGCAGGGCCACAGGCGGCCGCAAGGGACGTAACAAGCACGACGGTCATCAAGCGCGTCAGCCCAGCCATCACTACCTCACTGCATGTGTGTGCGCTGTTGGTAGCAAGGCTGGGCGACGACGACAACCGCTAGCCCGCGCCTGCTGCCAGCTCCGTCAGCGTCGTCTGGATGCGCTTGTGGATGCTCTTGCGGAGCTTCTTGAGCAGCTTGTCCTGCCGCTTACGGAACTTCGGGGTGCCGCACTTACGGTCGGCCTTCTTCCTGACGGCGTCACCCCAGTCCTGCACCTTGACGATGCGCCCGCCGCGGTAGGTCACCTTCTTGAGGCGCCCGCTCCCGCTGGGGTAGAGCTTGTCCCAGACCTTCTGGCGGCACGCGTCGTGCTTGTCGCGGGCCTTCTCGTACTTCTTCACCGTTTTGGCGTCGGCCGGGCCGGCCATGCGGATGGCCACGCCGAGCTTGGGCACGTAGAAGTTCCGGACCGTCTTGGGGACGACCGTCGCGGAGGGCTTCGCGTCGGTGAGGTACTTGGACTTGTTCACCTTGAAGTACGCGCCATCGGCCGCCAGCACGTAGCCGCGGCGGAACCACAGCAGGGCCTCGTCCTTCTTGGGGAACGTCGGCGTCACACCGTTGCGCTTGAGGAAGTCCTTGCCCGGAAGCCAGGCGGCGTTCTCGTCCAGATCGAACTTCGGGTACACCCGGAGAATCTTGGGCGCCGATTTCCACAGCATCTGGCGCTCGTCGTGGGACAGCTCGTCGATGTCGGCGCGGTAGCGGAACATGAAGGGGTAGACATCGAGGATGTCGCGCTCGTGGAACGCCCGCTTGGTCGTCACCTCGCCCACCTTGGCGAAGCGTTCGATGGCCGTGTCCTTGTCGGCGAAGATCAGCCGCGCCTCTTCGGCCTGAGCCGGGTTGGTGTAGCCCACGTAAATGAAGTAGCGGCCCATCTCCAGCGCCGGGAGCTTGTTGGCCTCGAGGTTGCTGCCGCGCAGGCAGTGACGCTTGTACTCGCTGTCGTCCGGGCGGTGGTCCTCGGCGTAGGGGCCATCGAGGTACATCTGGGTCGACGTCGCCGACGACAGCCAGTAGCGCCGGCCCTTGATGGGGCGTTTGACGTCCAGAATCAGCGACGGCTGGGTGCTGTACTTGTACTTGTTCTCCCGGCATCGCTTCTTGGTGGTCAGGTCAGCTTCGGGCTTCAGCGGCAGGATCTGCGGCTTGGTGAGGGTGCTGTCGAGGGACACCGCCGGGGTGTCCTTGCGCCACCAGGTCTTGGCCTTGCGGGACACGTCCTCGATGCTGAACTTGAGCTTGCTGAACGTGATGCCCTGCTTGGCGTAGTCACGCGGCAGCGGCGGCGCGGCGCCGCGAATCTGAAGCGTTCCGGCGGCCAGGTTCTTGAGGTCGACGCGCTTGTTGCCGACGCAGTGCGTCTTGCCATTGGTGTCGGTTACCAGCAGGTAGCCGAACGGGCCTGGGTTGCGGAACCGCAGGTGCTTCATCGGGCTGGTCAGCTGCATGAGCACCGAGGGCTGCGCCGTAGTCGCCGGCGCATTCCGGCGCCCCGGGCAGGTCGCCCCGAAGTCCTGGGCGGTCTTGTCCGACTTATCGACGCGGAAGCCTTCGAAGGTCTTGGGGTTGGGCATGAATCCCGGCTCCAGCTTGACCGTCGCCGGCGCGAACTCGATGGCCCGGATGAACAGCCGGCCGGGCTTGATCTCGATGCGCTTGAAGCCTCGCCGCTGGTACGTGTACTCGCTTTGCCGCGTCTGGAGGAAGAACTCGTACTTGCCTACCTCGAAGGTGTCCGCCCAGATGTGGAAGTTTCGCCCGCTGAAGACGTTGATGCAGCGGTACTTGTTGTTGGGCGTCAGGACGATGAGCGTGTTGGAGTGACCGGGCCAGCTCTTGCGAATGGCAATGCGGAGCTGAGCCCGGGTCTTGGCCGTGAACTCGACGGTGACGGCGGGCTTGGGGCTTATCCAGTTGCCCTTGCTCCAGCAGTGCTTGTTGCCGTTTTTGAACCCGACGCCGAACTTGGCTGGAGTCGTCGTCAGCTTGAGGGCCTGGCTGGTGGCTTCGACCGGGCCGTTGAAGCCCGGGCCGAGCTTGAGGCTGTTGGGGAGCGTGGCGGTCGCGGGCATCGCGACCAGCACGCCCAGAGCGAGCGTGATGACTTGAATGGTGCGCATGAGTCCTCCTTGGCAGGACCTGACGTACGGGTCGGAGAAAAGACCTCCTATGCCCGCTTACATGTCCTTACAAGGGAATAATTTCGCGCGTTACTGTCGGGTCACGGAGGGCCCAGCACATGAATCCTGAGGTCGTAGACCAACACATCGATGGGTCCACCGTTGAAGGTCGGATCGCCCAGCACCACGAAGTTGATGCGGTCGAGGACCGCCATCATCGTCGACATCGGTTGGTGGTAGACCTCGCCGTCCACGCACCAGGATGCGCCCTGCGGTCCGAGGTGAAACGCCAGGGTGCCTTCTTCGGAGAGGGGGTCGAGGATCGTGAAGAAGTCGGGGTCGGCGGCGTTGAAGTCGGTGGCGTCCAGGCGCTCGTTGATCTGCATCGAGCCGCCTTCGTTGTCGGCGTTGTTGGTCACGCCGACGACCAACGTGCCACCGTTGGCGACCCGAACGTCGTAGCTGAAGGTGACGAGAACACCGACTTTGGGGCCCAGTTCCAGATCGAACTGGGTGCTGGTGTTCTGCCCGGCGGACGTGAACTCGACAGCGGTAACTCCCCCAGGCCCTGCTACGAGCTCGAAGGGCGAACTCTGAAAGCCCTCGGCCTGAGACAGGCTGTCGCCCGGCACGAGGCCGGATGTGTTCAAGTCGAACTCCAGCGCACCCGGCGGGTTGAAGATCGGCTCGGTGCAGCTGACCGGTGGGGCGATGGTGTCAGGCGGTGGCCCCTCGTCGGGGCTGGCGTCCGGTGGCCCTTCATCGGGGCCGGCGTCCGGAGGTCCTCCATCGGGGTCGGCGTCCGGAGGCTGCGTCACCTCCGCTGCGTCGACGGCCGCCGGGGTATCGCTCTCATCGAGCTCGTCAGTGCCCTGCACACAAGCCGAAGCCAGAACGGCGCACAGCGCCAGCGTCAGAATCGTCGCACGGTCATGTCGAAGCATGCCCCACGATAGCAGCGCTTTACGGCCTCTGGCGATAGACGGTCAGCGGGGGAAGCCTAGCTCCACCAGCAGGCACGGACCACCCGAAATGACCGTCGCCCCGGCGTTGCGCGCCTGAGACTGGGCCGCAGCCGACTCCGCCCCCGGCTGCATCCAGAACTGGCGAATACCGAGCTCGAGGGCCTCGGCGACGACAGCCTCCGTGACCGGTGGCGGGGTGATGATGGAGATGCCGAAGGGAACCTCGGGCAGGGCGGCCAGTGACGGGTAGCAGGTGTGACCCTCGATGGCGTCCGCCGTCGGGTTGACCGGATACGCGGTGCGCCCGGCCTGCAGGTAGCTGCGCAGCACCTGGTTGCCGAACTTGAAGCGGTTGCGCGAGGCGCCGACCACGGCGAAGGGCCCCCCGGCGAGAAACGTAGCGATGTCGGCTCGGCTCATGCCCTTCCAATAGGCGCTAGAGCAGCGGCGACAAGAGCCGCGCAAGGCCCTGGACCAGCCGGCGCCAATACGCCGTGGCACGCACCTGCTCCAGGGTGACCTCGCGGGCATCCTGAAGGTCCTCGACGAACTCCCGCTCCAGGGCAGCGCAGAAGTTGTCGCCGAGGACGAACGCGTTCAGCTCGAAGTTCAACTGAAAGCTCCGGATGTCCATGTTGGCCGAGCCGACGGTTCCTACCCAGGAGTCGACGATCATCGTCTTGGCGTGAACAAACCCCCGCGCATACTCATACACGCGAACGCCCGCCTCCAGCAGCTCGGCGTAGTAGGCCCGCGAGGCGAAGCCGACCAGGGCGTTGTCGGACTTGCTCGGCAGCAGCAGGCGCACGTCGACGCCCCTGAGCGCGGCGGTGATCAACGTCTCTTCGACGACGCTGTCGGGCACGAAGTAGGGGCTGGTGATCCAGACCCGTTGCTGAGCCAGCGCGATGGCCTGCACGTGGATGCGCTGGATCGGGGTCCAGTTGCGGTCGGGGCCGCTGTCCACCACCTGCACGATGCAGTCGCCCGGGGGCGGCGACTGAGGCTCTGGGAAGTAGCGCTTGTCGTCGAGATGCTCGTCAGCGGCCGCCAGCCAGTCCTCTGCGAACGCTTGTTGCAGCCCTAGTACCGCCGGGCCTTCGATGAGCATGTGGGTATCGCGCCAGTGGCCGATATCGGGATCCAGACCCAGATACTCCTTGCCGATGTTGATGCCGCCGGTGAACCCGATGCGCCCGTCGACGACCACGATCTTGCGGTGGTTGCGGAAGTCGATCCGGTCGCGGCGCCGGAAGCGGTACAGCGGATTGACCGGCGAAAACCAGGCGAACCGACCGCCGGCCTCGGTCAACGGCTTCCAGAAGTCCTCCGGCAGTGGGAGGCTGCCGACCGCGTCGCACACGACCCGCACCTCGATGCCGTCCTTGGCTCGCGCCACCAGCCGGTCGCGGAGCGAGATGCCGGTGCGGTCGGGCTGGATGATGTAGAACTCGACGTGGATGTGGTCGGTCGCCTCCGCGATCGCGCTGAGAATGGCACGGTAGGTGGCCGCCGCGTTGTTGAGGACCTCGGTGCGGTTGCTGGTCGATGCGGGGGTCGTCGAAACCGTGTTGCCGAGCTTGATGAGCGCACGCGTGCGGGGCTCGAGCTTGGCCATCGAGGCGTCCAGCGACCGTGGTAGCAGCGCCAGCCCTTTGTTCTCCAGCGTGCGCTCGACGCGTTGCTCGATCTCCTGGGCGCGCTTGGTCGCGCGGCGCATCCGTGTGGAGCCAAAGACCACGTACAGGACCACGCCCAGACCCGGGAGCAGCAGCACCGCCAGCACCCAGGCCAGGGTCGCCGCCGGCTGCCTCCGCTCGAGCAGCACGAAGCCGAAGATGATGACCAGCTGCATGGTCACCAGCACCACCGCGATGATAGCGGCCGCGCTCATGAGTGCCCTCGCGCGACGGCCACAACGGCCGCGGAGAGCCCTCCGTCGTGGGTCAGGCTGACAAGCGTGTGACCCTCGCGGGTGCCCTCGACGCTGAGGTCGGGCGGGCTCCCATGCCCGCCTTCCCAGCGCGCTGTCGTCCACGTCGGGGTCAGTTGGCGCAGTGCCAGGCCGCCAGCCCGTCGAGCCAGCGCCGAAGCCTCCTTCTTGGACCGCCAGGGCAGGGCGCCCCAGGCCAGATCCCACCCTGTCGGAGCCGCGCCGGGTTCGATGCGGCCCAGCGCCAGGGCGACCACCATCGCCACCCCGGCCACAGTGGTCGTGTGCAGCTCGACGCGCGTCACTCCGTGGCGGCTCAGCTGCGCACGTGCTCGCTCCCGGGGCCGGTAGACCAGCTGGCCCGGGTGTGGCTCACCGACCACCATGTCCGCCAGGGGCGATCCCAGCATGCGCCCTCTGAGTGCCTTCACGATCGCTTCCCGGCTGGCCCAACACCAGCCGAGGCGAGCGCCTCCAAAAGCGTTCAGCTCCGTTGCCGAGAATACCCGGTCCACCCGACCGCCCCAGCGCTCCCTGACCCCGACGAACCGCTGCGTATCGCACAGGTCCACACCGATCCCGACGAGTGGCTCAGTGATCGACAAGCGTGGGGCCAGGCAGGGCATGCCACCGGCTTAACGCCATCGGGCTCAACTGGCCAGCGGCGTGGGCGTGTAAAGCCGCTTGTCTTTGTGTTTTCGGCTTGGTAAGTGCGCGCCGCCCGAGTGCATTCGGGGGAGAGGTATCCACGCGCGAAAACCGATGGGGAGGGGCCCCGGGACTGCAACAAGAGTTGCACAGGTCCGTGGACCCGTCTTACGTTGGGAATAGGGCCACCACTGGTGCGAGGCCGACATGGGAGAGCAAAACGTCGAGGAGCTTAGGCAGGAGGAACTGCGTTCCTTCACCCGTGCCATCCTCGATGACCTGCAGGCACTCGAGTTCATGCTCGAGAAAACCGACCTCATCGAGTCCGGCGTACGCAGGGTGGGCGCCGAGCAGGAGATGTTCATCGTCGACCCCTCGGGCTCTCCGGCCCCCAAGGTCACCGAGTTCATCGACAAGCTCGACCCGCGCTACTTCACGACCGAACTGGCCCGGTTCAATCTCGAGGCCAACCTCACGCCGCGGTCGTTCAACGGCAAGTGCCTGACCCTCATCGAGGACGAGATCACGCGCGCGGTCGCCCAGGCGAGGAAGCAGGCGCAGTCGATCGGCGCCGACATCTTCCTGACGGGCATCCTGCCCACGCTGGCGCTGTCGGACCTGGGGCTCGACGCGATGACCCCGCTGCCGCGGTATCGGGCGCTCAACGACGCGCTGTCGCGACTCAAGGGCGGCAAGTTCAAGACGATGATCAAGGGGCTCGACGAGCTCCAGGCCAGCCACGACAACATCTTGCTGGAGGCGTGCAACACCAGCTTCCAGATCCACTTCCAGGTGTCGCCCGAGGAATTCGCGCCCCTGTACAATCTGGCCCAGGCCGTGACGGCCCCGGTGCTGGCACCGGCGGTGAATTCGCCGACGCTGCTGCAGCACCGGCTCTGGCGTGAGACCCGCATCGCCCTGTTCCAGCAGTCCATCGACATGCGCACCCAGGTGCACCAGGCGCGCGGCGACCGCACCCGGGTCCACTTCGGTGACCGCTGGGTGAAGGACTCGATCATCGAGATCTTCCGCGAGGACATCGCCCGCTTCCGCGTCATGCTCTCCACCGGCGTGGAGGAGGACCCCATCGCCATGGCCCAGGCTGGCAAACCGCCCAGCCTCGCGGCGCTGCGGCTGCACAACGGCACCGTGTATCGCTGGAATCGCCCCTGCTACGGCGTGGTGGGCGACATCGCCCATCTGCGCATCGAAAACCGCGTGCTCCCGGCCGGGCCCACCGTCGTCGACGAGGTGGCCAACGCCGCCTTCTTCTTCGGCCTCATGAGCGCCATTCCGCAGGAGTACGGGCGCATCGAAGATGTGCTGGACTTCGACGTGGTCAAGGGGAACTTCACCAGCGCCGCCCGCCACGGACTGCGAGCCCAGTTCGGCTGGGTGGGTGGTAAGGAGTACAAGGCCAGCGAGCTCATCCTGGACCACCTGCTCCCCCTGGCCCGCGAGGGCCTCGACAGCAAGGGCATCGACTCCAGCGACAGCGACAAGTATCTCGGCATCCTCGAGGAGCGCGTCCGCAGCGGCAACACCGGCGCCCAGTGGATGCTCGGCTCGCTCGCCAAGATGAACGGCGACGGGACCCGCGAGGAGCGCTACCGCGCGCTGGTGGTCGGCGGTCTCGCTCGCCAGAAGACCAACCAGCCCGTCCACACCTGGGAGCACGCAGCGGTCAGCGAGTCCCAAGACTGGCGACACAGCTACCGCCGAGTGTCCCAGTTCATGGCGCGCGATCTGTTCACCGTCCGGGCTGACGACATCGTGGACCTGGCCGCCTCGCTCATGGAGTGGGAGCACATTCGCAACGTCCCGGTGGAGGATGACGAGGGCAAGCTCATTGGCCTGGTGACCTACCGCGACCTGTTGCGCATGGTCGCGCGGCGGATCAACGGCAAGGAAGGCCCCATCGCTGTCAAGGACATCATGGCCACCGAGATCCAGACGGTCAGCCCCGAGACGCCGACCCTGGAAGCGCTGCGCCGCATGCGCGACGACAAGATCGGGTGCCTGCCGGTGGTCAGCGAAACAGGTGAGCTGGTGGGTATCGTCTCCGATCGCGACCTGCTCAAGGTGGCGGCCACGCTCATGGAGAAGCAGCTGGAAACGGCGTGATCAGGATGACACGAGCACTTGCCCGGCTGGCGCCGACCAAGCGCTCTATCATCCTTCAACTATTACATGTATCGCCCTTCGGGCTCCTGAAGGTGCTCATCAGCACCACTGCGTGTCACTGATGATCCGGCGCTTCGGAGCAGCCCTGTCCCGGTGGTCGACCCGCTGGGTGCCTGATCCGTTCGTCATCGCCATTCTGCTGACCCTCGTGACGCTCATCCTGGCGATGATCGTCACGGCCGTGCCGCTGGACCACGCGATCGGTCACTGGGGTGGGCGGCTCAAAGACGGCGAGCTCATCAAGACCGAGGCGGGCATCTGGAAGTTCCTCCGCTTCGGGATGCAGATGTGCCTCATCCTGGTCAGCGGCCACGCATTGGCCTCGGCGCCACCAGTGCGCCGTTTCGTCATGCGTATCGCCGATCGACCTGCCACCGCCGTACAGGCTGTCGCGTTGACCGCCGTCGTGGCGATGATCGCCGGGCTGGTCAACTGGGGACTGGGGCTTATCGTCGGCGCGCTGTTGGCGCGTGACGTGGGGCGCTCGGCGCAGCGCCGGGGCATCCCGGTGCACTACCCGCTGCTGGGAGCGGCGGGGTACGCGGCGCTGTTGGTGTGGCACGGGGGGCTGAGTGGATCGGCGCCGCTGAAGCTGACCCAGTCCCAGGACATTTCGGGGCTGCTCGGCAACATCAAGCTGGACCCGATCCCCCTGACCGAGACCCTGTTCAGCCCGATGAACCTCACCTGGATGGTGCTGATGCTGGTAGCCGTGCCGGCCATCCTCGTGATGATGCTGCCGCGTGGGGAGGAGCCAGTTCGGACCGTGGCAGAGTTCGAGACTGGCGACGACGGCCGTGGGGCTGAGCACGCGCCAAAGCCGACGAATCCGACGCCGGCGCAGCGACTCGAGCATTCCCTGCTTCTGGCCTGGGGACTTGCAGCGCTGGCGTTTGCCTATGCCGCGCTGTTCCTCGGCGAAGTCGGGGTGGACCGAATTGGCATCAACAGCATCAACCTCATCTTCATTGCCCTGGGGCTCGTTCTCCACGGTAGCCCCAAGGCGTACGGGGAGGCGGTGGCCGAAGGCACCCGGAGCTGCTCCGGAATCATCCTGCAGTTCCCGTTCTACGCAGGAATCATGGGCATCATGGACCTGTCCGGGCTGGTCGAGGTCCTGTCCAGCGCCATGGTCTCGGTGGCTTCCGAGGGGACCCACGGTCCCCTGACGTTCCTATCGGCTGGAGCCGTGAACCTCTTTGTTCCTTCTGGCGGGGGGCAGTGGGGGATCCAGGGGGGGATCGTGATCGAGACCGCCCAGCAGATGGGTCTCGACAACGGCAAGGCCATCATGGCGTTCTGCTACGGCGACCAGTGGACGAATATGCTGCAGCCGTTCTGGGCGCTTCCGCTGTTGGGCATTACGGGCTTGAAGGCGGGCGACCTGATCGGATACACGGCGGCTTTGATGATCTTGACCCTTCCTGTCTTCATGCTGGTGCTCGGCGTCTTCTGACGCCATCGATGCGGCAGCAATCGGGGCTCGTTCGATGTCCGACAAGCAGGTCCTGTTCGTATACGGCTCGTTGATGCGAGGGCTCGCCAACCACGATGTCCTCTCCGAGGAGTCGGAGTTCATGGGGCACGCCCTTACCACGGCGGAGTACTCGCTGCTGGATCTGGGGCCATACCCCGGCGCGGTGAGCGGTGGCGCTGACCCGTTGGAGGGGGAGATCTACGCCGTGACGCGGTCGGAGCTGGCGCGCCTGGATGCCTTCGAGGGTGTCCCCAGCTTCTACCATCGCGTCCGCACCCAGCTCGAGGAGCCCGAGGGGAGCGCATGGATCTATCTGCTTACGACGTTGCCGGCGGGCTCCGTCTTCGTGCCCTCCGGGTCCTGGCGGCAGCACTTGGAGGAGCGCTAGTCGTTTCCCTGCTCGCGGGCTGTCCCAGTGAGGCGGCCCCCAGCACGCCGGACACCGTGGTGGATGCGACGACCGAAACGTCGCCTCCGGATGCGCTGGGTTTGCCCGACACCAACCCCTCGGACGTGGACGCGAACAACGACGTGGCCGCTGACGTGGACGTTGCTGCTGACGTGGACGTTGCTGCTGACGTAGACGTAGACGTAGACGTGGACGTGGACGTGGCCGCTGACGTAGACGTGGCCGCTGACGCGGACGTGGCTGCTGACGTGGACGTGGCGGCTGACGTGGACGTGGCCGCTGACGTGGACGTGGACGCGGACGCGGACGCGAACGCAGACGCCACGTCCGACGCCCAGCTCCCTCCGCCCACCTGCACCCCCAACACCACCTACGCCGGATCCACCTTCGCCGGCACCGGCCGCATCCGCACCCTGGCCCTCAGCCACCCGGGCCTCCTGCCCCGAGACGTCAACGTCTTCCTGCCTGTGGGCTATGACGACCCCGCCAACGTCGACACCCACTACCCCGTCCTCTACATGCACGACGGGCAGAACCTCTTCGAGGACGCCGAGGCCGGCTTCGGCGTGGCCTGGGAGGTGGATGACATCATCGACGCCCTCACCGCCGCCGGCGCCATCGGCCCGTACATCGTGGTGGCCGTCGACAACACGGCCGAGCGCACGTCGGACTACACCCCCGTCGTCGACCCGGGCTACGGCGGCGGCAACGGCGACACCTATGTCGACTTCCTGGCCCTGGCCCTCAAGCCGCTCGTGGACGAGCAGTTCCGCACCCTCTGCGACCGCGAGAACACCGCCGTCGCGGGGTCGTCGCTGGGGGGCCTCATCTCGCTCCACGCCGGCCACCGCCACCCCGACGTGTTCGGCCGCATCGGCGCCGTCTCGCCATCGCTGTGGTGGGCCGGAGGCACGCTCATCGCGACCTGGGGCCAGTGGGCCAGCACCACCAGCGAGCTCCCGTTCCGCTTATGGATCGATGGTGGCGGCGCCGAGGGGTACGACTGGGATGACCCCGGGATCTCGGCGATGGTCGCCAACGCCCGTGTGCTCCGCGACAACCTGCTCAATCAAGGGCTCAGTTTTCCCGACACCCTGGGCTACCTCGAAGAGCCCCGGGCCGAGCACAACGAGGCCGCCTGGGAGTTCCGGCTCGGGTCCATCCTGGGGTGGGTGCTGCGCGACGCCAACAATCCGCTTCCGGCGAGCCCCGACAGCGTCTTCGTCGAGACCTTCGGGCCCTATACGTGGGCCGACGAGGCGGCCTCGGCGAGCCTGGAGATGCGCACGGACGGTATCCGTCTGACGGTGCCCTCTGCGGACGTGGCCTGGAGCGCGACGGCAACCGTGAGCGTCGACGATACCGGCTGGCTCACGTACGCCTCCGACGGGCTCGCCACGGTCACGGGCACCTATCTCGGGCTTTCGGACACGCGGACGATTCCCGCCGTCTCCACCGGAGGCCTGGTGGCCGTCGCGGTTCGTGTGCAGGTGCCCTGGGGCACGCCCGAGGACGTGACGCCACGGCTGGTGGGCAGCCTTCCCGAGGCGGGAGCGTGGGACGACGCCTCAGGGGTGGACGCCGAATCTCTCGGCTTGGACGGTTGGTACGAAGTGCGCCTGGCCGTCGACCCCTCGACGCCTCTGGCCTACAAGTGGACCCTGGGTTCCTGGGCCACCGTCGAGAAGGGGCAGGGCGGCGTCGAGATTGGCGATCGCGTCATCGGTGCCTACGATGCGCCGCTGACAGTCTCCTACGACACCGTGGTCGAATGGGCCGCGCTCCCCTGAACGCGTTTAGCTGCACCTCAATCTATGCTTCGAACCTTCATCGCGATCGACCTCCCCAACGACGTCAAAGAGCATCTCGCCATGATGCAGGGCGGCATCCCCGGCGCCCGCTGGGTGGATGACGACAACCTCCATCTGACCCTGCGCTTCGTCGGCGACATCGAGGGGCACGTGTTCGACCACCTGGCGGACGCCCTCGACCGTATCCAGTTCCCGCCCTTCGACGTGACGCTCAGCGGCGTGGGCCATTTTCCGCCGCGCAAGCAGCCCAAGACACTCTGGGTAGGGGCGGTGTCTGACCAACTCAAGGCGCTGCGGGACCGTGTCGAGCGGACCGTCGTCGAGTGCGGCTTGGACCCCGAACGGCGCAAGTACCACCCGCACGTGACGGTCGCGCGTCTCAACGGTAGCCCCAGCAGCAAGGTGGCGCGGTTTCTGGCCTCGTACGGCATGTTTCGCCACGACCCCTTCCTGGTGAAGTCGTTCCACATGTACATCAGCCACCTACACGCTTCAGGCGCCGACTACAGCCGAGAGGTCAGCTTCGACCTCCGCGCCTGACGCTCGTTCTGGAGTAGACCATTGAATCCACCGACCTCATCGCTGCAGGGGCGGGTCGCGCTCGTCACTGGTGCTTCGGCCGGCATTGGCTGGGAAACCTGTAAGGCGCTGGCCGCCGCCGGAATGCGTATCGTGGGCTGTGCCCGCCGGGAGGAGCGTCTCGAGGCGCTTGCCGCCGAGCTTGGTGCCCAGGGCGTTGCCGACACGGATGTGCTGATGGTCCCCGCGGACCTGCGCGACGAGGCGGCCATCCTCAACGTGTTCGCGCAGGCCAAAGCTCGCTTCGGAGGCGTCGACGTACTCGTCAACAACGCCGGACTGGGGCGAGAGGCACCCCTGATGTCCGGAGCGACGGAGCATTGGCGCGAGATGCTCGAACTGAACGTGCTGGCCCTGTGTGTGTGCACCCGAGAAGCGGTTCAGGACATGACCCGGCGCAAGGTCGCCGGACACATCATTCACGTTGCGTCGATGGCATCCCATCGGGTGCCGGCGGGGTCGGGGGTCTATTCGGCGACCAAGTATGCCGTGCGGAGTCTCACGGAGGGGCTGCGCCTGGAGCTACGTCAGGCCAAGAGCCCCATCCGGGTCACGGCCGTCAGCCCCGGATTCGTGGAGACCGAGTTCGCCTATGTCTACACACACGGCGACGAGGACCGGGCCCGCGCCACGTACGACCGCTTCAAGGTCCTGACCGCTCAGGACGTTGCCAACGCGGTGGTGTACGCTGTGTCGCAGCCGCCGCATGTCCAGATCCATGACATCCTGATGCGGCCCACCGACCAGCCGAGCTGACTGGAGCCTCATGTCCTTCCAACCCATCGGTGTGGTGACCCTCACCACCGACTTCGGCATGTCCGACGGCTATGTCGGCGCGATGAAGGGCGTGATTCTGAGCACCGACTTGAGGCTGAGCGCCATCGACATCGCCCACGACGTCAACCCCCAATCCCTCACCCACGGCGCCCTCACCGTGGCCGCATCCTGCCCACGCTTCCCGTTGGGGACGGTGCATGTGGTCGTGGTGGACCCAGGGGTCGGGAGTCGCCGCTCGCCGATGTGCGCGCTGGCGGGTGGACACGCCTTCATCGGACCCGACAACGGGGTTCTGAGCGAGGTGACCACGCTGATGGGCGGGATCGATGCGGCGTATCGAATCGAGCGGAGCTTCGGTCCGGTGAGCAATACGTTCCATGGTCGAGACGTGTTTGCACCGGCGGGCGCCGCGCTTGCGGCAGGCTTGATGGCGCCGCGGGATCTGGGTCGCGAGTTCAAGCCGGTGGTGGCGGGCTTCCCGCAGCCAAAGTCGGTGGACGAGGGGCTCATCTGCCGCATCCTGGCGTGCGACCACTTCGGTAACTGCATCACCAACGTCCGCGCCAATGCCGTGACAAGCTTCCGCGCCGTGATGCTGCCCGACGGCTCCAATGTGCCTTTTGTGGCGACCTACTCGGACGTCGACAGTGGCGAGGGGCTGGCGCTGGTGGGCAGCAGCGGTTGGCTCGAAGTGGCGGTGCGCGACGGGTCGGCCAAGGACAAGTTCGGCCTCAAGCCTGGCGCTACCCTGCTGGCGCTGACCCAGTAGGACGCCGGGGGAGACATGCTCCTCGCGGGAGACGCAGAGGCGCAGGTGCGGCTGGCAGTAGAGGAGGGCGGCAGCGTGCTCGTCGTGGCGAGTTGTAGTCCATAGCCGACCTGTTGGGAGTGTCTCGCGCAGAGGCGCAGAGGCGCAGAGGTTCAGCGGGAACACGAGCGTCTGAAGCCCGCTCCTGAGGCTTTCTTCGCAGATACCAGCAGCTGTTGGTCCAGCCCAGGCCGCCTCTGCGCCTCTGCGCCTCTGCGAGAGACATTCCAAGTCCACGACCGCGTGCAGCTGGCTCGACGCTATCCAAGGAAGAGCCAACGTCAGCCAGAGCCCTTCTTTCCGCGCCTCTGCGCCTCCCCGCGAGCCAGCAGCAGTTGCTTGCCCGAAAACAAAAAGGGCCGCAGCCGAAGCTGCAGCCCTTTTCGCGGTCAGACGCGATGTCTGATTACTTGGTGCACTTGGCGCGAGCCGCGGTGACCTGGGCGTCCAGGGCCGGGTTCTTGATCTTGTGCTTGTCCACCGCCTCGAGAATCTTCTTCACCGCGTACTTGCAGTACTTCATCTCGGGGACCTCCTTGGTGAGGATCTTGGTGGCGAGCTTGACGTAGCAGGTGTCGATAAGCTCCTGCTTGGCCTTCTTCTGCCAGTCGCTGGGCACCAGCGACTGCAGGTCCTTCATGGCGCTGTCGCAGGCCCAGGGAAGCTTCATCTTCTCCTTCTTGAGCTCGTCGGCCACCTTGTCCTTGGCGTTCTTCAGCGCGGCGCCGGCCTTGGCCTCGGCGCACAGGGCCTCGCCCTTCTTCTTGTTGTCGCCACCGAGGGCCTCGCCGACGGTCTTCAGGTTGGAGCAGTGGGTGTAGACGTCCTTTTTGTCCGCCTTGCCATCACGCACGGCGATGATCTTGCCCTCGAGCTCCTTCTTGGCCTTGCCAAGCACGTCCGCGCAGGCCTTCTTGCCGGCGTCGGTCTTGGCGAAGCCGCCGTCGCAGCTGCTCTTGAGCTTGTAGAACTTGCCTTCCTTGATGGCGGCGGTCAGCCCGGCGCCGAAGGCCTCACCGCACTTCTTGTTGAGGTCGGCGTTGCCCTTGACCCAGTCCTGCTTGCAGGTGGAGTCGATGCGGTAGGACTCGTTCTTCTTGCCCCAGTGGTCCAGGGCCTTGCTGGCGACGTCCACGCAGGCGGCCTTGAAGGCCTCGTTCTTCTCGACCTGCTCCTTGGAGATCTCGCACTGGATCATGGCGGTGCCGTACTCGCCCTTCTCCGCGCTCTCCTTCATGCGGTCGATGCTGCGAGCGACCTTCTTCTCTTCCTTGCAAGCCAGGTAGCCGGCGCAATCGGAGGCCTTCTCGGCGCACTCCTTGCTCTCCGCCAGGCTGCGAGGCGGTTTCTCCGCGCTCATGGCCTGGTTGCACATCTCGACGAGCATGCCCTTGGCCTCGTCCTTTCCTTTGAGATCACCACACTCGAGCTCGTAGCTGGCGATCTTGTCACAGACACCGCCACAGCCGGTGGCCAGGGTGCCCACTGCGAGGGCGAGCAGGGTCGCGCCCATGGTGAAGCGAAGCGTGTTCAAAGCGGTCCTCCAGGTCTCGTGCCGGTCGGGCGACGGGTAATAGGCGACGGAACATAGACATAGGGGCCGGCAAGTGGCAAGGGCGGTGTGCATGGAACATCCCCGCTGGTACCAGACACGCTGGGTTCGCTGGCCCGCAAATGTGCTGCTGGTGCTGCTGATCTTCTGGGGCGTGGGTCGCTTTCAGAGCCGCCACCTCATCGACGAGGCCATAGCCGCGCCGAACTTCACTCTGGTGGCCCTGGATGGGACTCGGCACACGCTGAGCGACTACCGTGGCAAACGCGTCCTGCTCGTCTTCTGGGCGCCATGGTGCACCGTCTGCAAGCTCGAGAAGGACAACATTGAACGCGTAAGGCGCTGGAATGATGATGCGATCGTGTTCTCGGTGGCTTTGTCGTACGAGAGCATGGCGGACGTCCGCGAGTTTGTGAGCGACGCTGGGGAGGACGAGCGGTTCGTGCTGCTGGGTACCCGTGCGGTGAGCGCCGCATACAACATCGAGGCCTTCCCCACCCACTACGTGATCGACCGCGATGGGACCGTCAGCTACGCCGGACAGGGCTACACGACCACGGTCGGGCTGCACTGGCGCCTATAGGTTCCGGCAGGTGTGGTAGGTTGCGCCATGGTTGCTAGTGCAGGCCCACGCCAGGGAGCGCTCCTCGCCGTCGTCGGTGGGGCGAGCGCCGACGCCGACACCCTGGCCCGTGCCGAGGCCGTGGGGGCCGCGGTGGCTCGCGCGGGCGCGACGTTGGTCTGTGGCGGGCGCGGAGGCGTCATGGAGGCCGCGTGCCGTGGGGCTGCCGGCCAGGGCGGCATGACGATCGGGATTCTGCCCGGGGGAGACCGAGGCGATGCCAATCCCTACGTGCGCGTCGCCATTGCGACCGGCCTGGGGGACGCCCGGAACGTCATTATCGCACGTACCGCCGATGCGCTCATCGCCGTCGGTGGACGCTATGGGACCCTCAGTGAGATCGCGCTGGGTCTCGCCTTCGGCAAGCGCGTCGTGAGTATCGGTAGCTGGTCGCTCGACGACAAGGGCGGTGACCTGCTGTATGCGGACGAACCGACCGAGGCGGTCCGGCTGGCCATGGAGGGGACGTCATGAGGTCCGCATTGGGATGCGCCGCTGTGGCGCTGATGTGTGGGTGGTCAGCACCACCTACCGTCGCGGCACCCCGCAAGGGGCCGGCACCGCCGAGCTACGACACTCGCGTCGATTGGCGCCGGGACGGCACGGGCCGTATCGAGGTCACGGGCAGCCGCAAGGGTCGCCGTTTGCAGGAGGCGACCGATGAGCTGCAGGCGGTTGCTGACCGGCTCGACTGTCTTCGGACCCACGACAGGCACGTGCGTTGGTCCCGGCTGACCTGGGTCGACGGTCGCATCGAGGGGCTCGCCGTGGCCGACTCGGCGCTCTACGGCAACGTCGCCCTGTTGGCGGTCAGGGACTTGCTACCGGGGCGCGCCACCGCGGGCTCCGGGATTCAGCAGATCCGCGGGCGCACCGAAAAGGCGTTCTTCAGGGTGCGTATGCTGATTGGGCCCAAACGCACCAAACCCAAGAAGCTCGAGCTCAAACCACTTCTGCGGAAGAAGGCGCCCTGACGGCTGGTTGGTGACCTCGTGAGCTTCTTGCGCGCCGCCATACTGCTGCTGCTTCCACTGCTGGGCACCCTCCTGGTGGCCTTTGCGTTGGGGTGGGTCGGACGGTTCGCCTATGTGATCGGCATGGCGGTGCTGGGATTGGGGCTGACCGCTGGCGCGCTCTCCGGCATCGCGGGTCTCACCGCGCGCGGCCAGGTAGCCCGGTTCTCTCGTGTCGCGGCGGTCGTGTCCGTGCTGATGGGGTGGGGGGCGTTGCAGTGGATGGACGACGTTCAGTTCCAGCGTGCCTTCGTGGAGGATTTCGCGGCGGCGCGCTTCGCCGACAGCGGCGCCGCGGCGGACGAGGGCATCACTGATGACGACATCGAATTCTTCGGCGAGGGCGCCGAGGCCGTGCTGGAGGAGCAGGTGACGTCCAAAGTGGGCGTCGGCGGGCTCATGGGGCGCTGGTTGCTCCGGGCGGATGCAGGCGTGCGACTGGCGGGGCCGTGGCACGAGGGCAGGGGACTGGACGTCGGGCGCGTGGGTGCCGTGACCTGGGCGCTGTTGGAGATCCTGCTGGCTCTGATGCTGGCGCTGTCGGTGCTCAGCCGCATCGCTCACAGCGCCGCACCAGCGATGTCATCGGCTGAGGTCGATGACGACGACGGCTCGGGTACGCTTCAGCCCACGTAGCGCGTGATCTCGATGATCACTGCCGCCAACACGGCGATGCCACAGACCGCGGCGACCCACCGGGCCTGCTGGATGCCTGCCTGGAGGTCGGGATCCAGCTCGGAGTGACGTCGGTGCGACTGTCGCCGGTCGCCGGTGGACGTGCGTCGGTCCTCTCCAGAGCGGCGCTCGGCGCGCTCGACGAACGGGTCGCCGAGGGAGGGCGCGCTCGGTGGGGGCGCGGTGGCAGGCGTTGGAGTAGTGCCGTCGTCGGTCTGGGGCTGTCGCTTCTTGAGCAGCCGTTTGACTCGGCCGACGAGCTTCTTGGCCCCTTTCTCCTCGTCGTCGACGGGGATCGCGCGCAGGGCCTCGAGGGCATCGGCCGGTCGGGCGAATGCGTCGCCGTCCCCCTGCACGCGGTCGATCCATGCGTCGACCGCGGGGGGCCATTGCTTGCAGATGCGTTGGGCGATTCGGGCGACCGACAGCAGGTCAGCGCCAGGGGCCGCGCCGCCCTTGCCGAACCCGCAGACACGGACCTCTCCCTCGGGGCTCAGCAGCACATCGCCCATGTCCAGGCGGCCATGCACGAACCCGTCGCTATGCACTGCTGCGGCAGCCAGGGCTTCGAGGACGGCCTGGAGGACGTGCTTGCCTTCGAACGGCTTGAGGCCTGAGCGCTTGGGGAGCAGCTCCGCCAGGGTGGCACCGTCGACCAATTCCCGCACCGCGTAGGCGCGTCCCTCGAGCTTGCCCGTCTTCAGTGTGGCCGCGACGTGCTCGTGATCGAAGCCAACCGCAGCTTCCGAGCGCGTGACGAAGGCTTCTACGGCGTCGTGGTCGTTACCCACGACCGGATGCACGATCGCCAGCGCGACGGGGATGGCCGCTGTGCCGTCCGCGTCAGCGACGGCCCGGTACACCGCGCACACCTCGCCTTCGCCCAGGATGCCCAGCAAACGAAACGGTCCAAACCCTTGTAGAACGGCGGCCATACCCAGCGATCGATCGGGCCGAACGCGCGCCGCGTCAAAAAACTCGGAACATGCGGTCGGCCGCAGCGTAGTACCGGTCGAGCCCGACGCGCTTGCCGTGGGGCAGATCGGTATCTACTCACTCATCACCACACGCGACGCCGCAGCGCGTCATCGAACCCAGGCACCAACGAGGTCTCCCCATGAACTTCCTCCGCCCCCTCATCGCAGGCATCGCCACTGGCGTCGGCATGCGCTTCGGCAGCGATCTCTACGACAAGCTCAAGAAAGGCGCCTCCAGCGACGAAGGCCTCAAGGGCTTCAACCCATTCAAGAGCGGCCCCGAGGACGCCTCGGCCGAAGCTTCTGCATCGACCGCTGACAGCGACACTGCTGCCTGAGAGATCGCCTAGACGCCGACATTAGACGCTGATAAGACCGGCTCCCACGCCTTCGGGAGCCCGTCGTGTCGAACATTCAGCGTCTGACGAGTCAGCTTCAACCCTCCAGCCCAGAGTTCCAGGGAAACCGTGCCGCGATGATGGCGCTGGTGGAGGAACTTCGGGGCCGCAAAGCCCAGGTCGCCAAGGGCGGCAAGGGCATGCAGCGGCAGCTGGATCTGGGCAAACTCCCGGCCCGTGAACGGGTTCAGCGCTTGCTGGACCCGGGCACGCCGTTTCTGGAGCTCTCCCCCCTGGCAGCCTGGGACGTCTATGACAACCAGGCGCCCGGTGCGAGCATCGTCACCGGCGTCGGCATGGTGTCCGGCGTCGAGTGCGTCATCGTCGCCAACGATGCCTCGGTCAAGGGTGGGACGTACTACCCGCTGACGGTCAAGAAGCACATCCGTGCGCAGGAAGTGGCGCTGGCCAACAACCTGCCGTGCATCTACCTGGTGGACTCCGGCGGTGCCTTCCTGCCGATGCAGGACGAGGTGTTCCCCGACCGGCAGCACTTCGGGCGCATCTTCTTCAACCAGGCCAACCTCTCGGCCAAGCGCATCCCGCAGATCGCGGTGGTGATGGGCTCGTGCACGGCCGGGGGCGCTTACGTCCCCGCCATGAGCGACGAAGCCGTCATCGTGAAGAACCAGGGAACCATCTTTCTGGGCGGTCCTCCGCTGGTGAAGGCGGCCACCGGCGAGGTCGTCTCGGCAGAGGACCTGGGCGGCGCCGATGTCCACACTCGGCTGTCCGGTGTCGCCGACCACTTTGCCCTCGACGACGATGACGCGATTCAGCGCGCACGCCGCATTGTGGCCACGCTGAATCGGCCCAAGACGCTGTCGATGGACCTGGTCGCGCCGGAGGAGCCCGCGTACGCCGTAGAAGAGCTTTACGGTGTTATCCCTGCCGACCGGCGCAAGCCCTACGACGTCCGCGAGGTCATTGCGCGGGTCGTGGATGGCTCCCGGTTCCAGGAGTTCAAGGCGCGCTATGCCACAACCCTGGTCACAGGTTTTGCGCGCATTCATGGCTACCCCATCGGGATTGTTGCCAATAACGGTGTTCTCTTCGGGGAGTCCGCCCTGAAGGCCTCGCACTTCATCGAGCTCTGTTGCCTGCGCAAGACGCCGCTGCTGTTCCTCCAGAACATCACCGGATTCATGGTCGGTCGCGAGTACGAGAGCAAGGGCATCGCCAAGGATGGCGCCAAGATGGTGCACGCCGTGGCGACCGCCAACGTGCCGAAGTTCACCGTCATCATCGGCGGCAGTTTCGGCGCGGGTAACTACGGCATGTGCGGCCGCGCCTACGACCCCCGCTTCATGTGGAGCTGGCCCAACTCCCGCATCTCCGTCATGGGCGGTGAGCAGGCCGCAGGCGTGCTGTCGACGGTGAAGGAGGACCAGCTGGCGCGTAAGGGTCAGTCCTGGACGGCCGAGGAGAAAGAGGCGTTCAAGAAGCCCATCCTCGACACCTACGAGCGCGAGGGCAGTCCGTACTACGCCACCGCGCGGCTGTGGGACGACGGCATCATCGACCCGGCCGACACCCGCAAAGTCCTGGCCCTGTCGCTATCGGCCAGCCTCAACGCCCCCATCCCGGAATGGCAGCCGGGCGTCTTCCGGATGTAGGACAGGAGAGCCACGCGATGACCGACGAACCGAAAGTACTGGTAGAGCGCGACACCCCGAACCACCCCATCGTCCGGGTATGGTTCAACCGGCCCAAGCAGCACAACGCCTTCGACGGCGAGGCTCTCGAGCAGCTGCTGGCGGCCTTTGACCAGATCGCCAACGACGACACGGCTCGGGTCATCGTGCTCGGCGGCAAGGGCAAGAGCTTCTGCGCCGGCGCTGACCTCAAGTGGATGGCCAAGCAGGGGCGCTCCTCGGATAACGCTTCGGGGACCCAGACCATCGGGCGCCTATTCGATGTCATCAACGACAGTCCCAAGCCGGTCATCGGACGCGTCCATGGCGCGGTCCGGGGCGGTGGCAACGGGGTGGTGGCGTGCTGCGACATCCCGGTGGGGACGGTGAACGCGACCTTCGCGTTGACCGAGGTGCGCCTGGGGCTGGCGCCGGCGGTCATTTCGCCGTACGTCATCGGCCGGATGGGCATCCCGGCAGCGCGTGAGTTGTTCCTTACGGGCTCCAAGTTCGACGCCCATCGCGCCAAGGACCTCAACATGCTCCACCGCGTCTGCGAGACCGAGGAGGAGCTGGACGCCGCCATCGCGCGAATCGCCGGGGACATCGCCAAGGGCGGGCCCAACGCGGTGGCCACCTGCAAGCAGCTGGCACTGACGGTCATGGACGTGCCCAAGGCGGAGCGGCTGGCGCACACCAGCGGCATCCTTGCGGGCCTGCGCAGCAGCAAGGAAGCGCAGGAGGGCATGATGTCCTTCATCCAGAAGCGGCCCGCCAAGTGGGTCACCGACGCGGCCGGGGAGGGCGGGAGCTGATGAAGAAGCTTCTCATCGCCAACCGCGGCGAGATCGCCGTTCGCATCGCCAACGCCTGTGCGGCCGAGGGCATCGCGACGGTGGCGGTTTACTCCGAGGCGGATGCGGAGGCCATTCACCGGTGGGCGGCCGACGAATCGGTCTGCATCGGCCCGGCCAAAGCAGCGGATAGCTACCTCAATTTCGACAAGGTGCTCGGCGCCGCCAAGGAAACCGGGGCCGAGGCCATCCATCCTGGCTACGGCTTCCTCAGTGAGAACGCCGCCTTCGCCAAGGCGGTCCAGGACGCCGGACTCATCTGGGTCGGTCCTCCTGCCGACGCCATCGCCGCCATGGGCTCCAAGATCGAGGCCCGCAACACGATGACGGCGGCGGGTGTGCCGGTCGTCCCGGGGCTCGACAAGAAGGGCGCCGAGATGTCCGAGCTGGCAGCCTTCGCCGACGACATCGGTTACCCGGTGCTGGTGAAGGCCTCCGCGGGCGGCGGCGGCAAGGGCATGCGTGCGGTGCACGCGCCCGATGATCTGCAGGAGGCGGTCGAAGGTTGTCGGCGCGAGGCGGGCAAAGCCTTCGGCGACCCGACTGTCTATGTCGAGAAGCTGCTGGTGCGCCCGCGGCACATCGAGATTCAGGTCTTCGCCGACGCCCATGGCAACACGTTCCACCTGGGCGAGCGGGAGTGCTCGATTCAGCGGCGGCACCAGAAGATCGTCGAGGAGGCGCCGTCGCCGGTGCTGTCCGAGGAGACCCGGCAGGCGATGGGGCAGGCGGCGGTGGACGCAGCCAAGGCTGTGGACTACGTGGGGGCTGGGACGGTCGAGTTCCTCTACGACCACGCCACCGGCGGCTTCTACTTCCTGGAGATGAACACCCGGCTGCAGGTGGAGCATCCGGTGACCGAGGAGGTCTACGGCATCGACCTGGTGCGCGCGCAGCTGCGCGCAGCTCAGGGCGAGGTGTTCGACTGGACCCAGGAGGCGTTGCAGCCGCGCGGCCACGCGATTGAGGTGCGACTGTACGCCGAAGATGCGAGCAAGGGCTTCTTGCCGGCCACCGGTACCCTCGTGCGCTACCGTCCTCCCACCGGTCCTGGCGTGCGCCACGACGGCGGCGTGTACGAAGGCGTCGAGGTCAGCGTTCACTACGACCCCATGCTGGCCAAGCTCATCACCTACGGGGAGAACCGCGAGGCCGCCATCGGGCGGATGAAGGCGGCACTGGCGGGTTGGGACATCCACGGGGTGGTCACGAACCTGCCGTTTTTGCAGGCGGTGTTGGAGCATCCGGCGTACGCCGAGGGGGACACCCACACCGGCTTCATCCCCGAGTACTTCCCTGACGGCCTGGTGGTTCAGCCGCCGACCGACGCGGACTGGGTCGCGCTGGCGCTGGACGCGCTCGAGGGCGGTGCCGGGGTGCCGGGCGGTGTATCTGCGAGCGGAGGTGGACAGGGCGGCGACTGGGTCTCGCCTTGGAAAGCATTGGGAACCTGGGGAGGTCCGTCATGAGCCGCTACACCATGGGCGGAGTAACCATGCAGGCCGTGGCGCGACGGGACGCCAGCCGCTCAGGCACCTTCGTCGTGACGCTGGACGACCGTAGCATCGAGGTGCAGGCCGACCGCGACCCGGATGGTCGCTGGCGCATCGTCATGCCCGATGGAAGCCACCACGTCGGCGTGGTGTCGCGGGCCGGGGCCAGTCGCTGGGTCCAGGCCTCCTCGAGTGCGTTTCGGGCTGAGGAAGCGACGGGAGCGGCCGGTGGCAGCGCTGAGGAATCGGGGCTCGAGGCCCCGATGCCGGGCAAGGTCTGGAAGGTCTTGGTCGCGCCCGGCGACGCCGTAGAAGCCGGACAGACCCTGCTCATCATCGAGGCGATGAAGATGGAGCACGCCATCAAGGCTCCGCGCGATGGCGTCGTGCGTGAAGTGCTGGCCGCTGAAGAGGATATGGTCGAGCCCGGCAAGGCGCTGGTTGCGCTCGACGAGGTTCCGGCCGAGGAGGCCGGGTGAGCCGTCCCCACGACAGGTACGTGATGGTCACCGAGGTCGGCCCTCGGGACGGCCTCCAGAACCAGCCCATCCACATTCCGACGCCGGCCAAGATCGGGCTGGTCGAGGACCTGGCCGAGGCGGGGTTCAAACAGATCGAATGCACCAGCTTCGTCCACCCCAAGCGCGTGCCAGCGATGGCGGACGCAGAGGCGGTGTTCGAGGGCATGAGGCGGGTCGACGGGGCACGCTACATCGCGCTGGTGCCGAACATGCGCGGCTACGAGCGGGCCCGGAGCGTCGATTGCGACGCCGTGGCGGTGTTCACGGCGGCCAGCGAGGCCTTCACCCAGCGCAACATCAACATGACCGTCGAGGGGAGCCTGAATCGGTTCGAGCCCGTGGCCGCGGCCTGTGCCCGGGACGGCGTGGCGCTCCGAGGCTATGTCAGCACGGTCTTCAGCTGTCCCTTCGCGGGTCGGGTAGCTCCCGAAACGGTCGTCCCAGTCGTCCAGCGGCTCGTCGACATGGGGTGCTACGAGGTCAGCCTCGGCGACACCATCGGCGTGGGCCGACCTGACGATACGCGCCGGCTGCTGGACCTGGTGCTGGCGAAATTCGACGTCGACACCATCGCGATGCACTTCCACGACACGTGGGGCATGGGCACGTCGAACCTGCTGGCGTCGCTGGACTACGGCATCTGGAAGTTCGACGCCTCGGCCGGAGGCCTCGGAGGGTGTCCGTATGCGCCCGACGCGACCGGTAACGTGGCCACCGAGGATGTCCTGTATCTGCTCGATGGCCTCGGGTGGGACACCGGCGTGGACCTCGACAAGGTCGTGGACGCCGTGAGCCGGCTGGCCGAGCATCTCGACTATCGGCTGCCGGGGCGGGTCTACAACGCGACCCGGGCCAATCGGCGTCGCAAGATCCTGGATGCGCAAGAGCAAGCGGGAGCCGAAGCGTGATTAGCTCCGACGGCCTGACACGGGACCAGTTCATGCCCCTGTGGCGCGACGCGATGTGGCAGACCACGTCACTGGCCGACCGAACGCGTCTGGTGCTGGAGCTTGGCCGATTGGACGTGCGCGAGAGTCAGGGGAGCGCCGCGCCCCGCATGGTGGCCTACGTCGCCGGCTTGGACACGCCGTTCGTGCTGCTGCAGCTGGAGTCGGCCCCCACGGTGGACGAGATCCAGGTCCGCAATGCGTTCTCGATGCGCCTGGCCGAGATGGGAGCGTCCGAGGTCTATGTCCTCATGACGGTCCAGGGCGGCCGCTTCGGGGGCGTGCAGAACTATCTGCTCAGCGCCTGGGGCGAGAGCGTAGATGGGTCCGCGGCGTGCTGGGTGATGCCCTTCCGCTGGGCCAACCGCGGCCTCCAGGAAGCGCCGCCGCTTCCGCCGCCGAACCCGCGCGAGACCGAGATCGGAAAGCGTCTGGCCGGGTTGCTGAAGCCTCGCCACTAGGGCTGGGCCACGCCACGCACCAGCCGGCGGCTCTGGTCGACGAGGTGATGAAGCGAGCTTGCGAGCGGAGTGGCCGAGGCGCCGGGACGCGGGGCTGAACTTGGTCAAAGGCCGGACTCTTCCGCGCGTTCGTAGCATCCGACGAAGTCGGACGGCCTCCGGCGACGAGGCGACGGAGCGAGCTTGCGAGCGGAGTGGCCGAGGGGAGCCGGGTGGTCGCCCCGAAGGGGGGCGGAGCCCCCCAGCGGGGGGTTGGGGGGCGAATGAGACCGTCCTACGACGTGACGGACCTGCACTGCGGCCTCATCGGAGCCCGGCTACGGTACTCCGCCGCACTCCATCGAAGCCGAGCGTGTTGGTGGGAGACCAAGCGCGTCAGGACTCGAGTCGGCTACCCGTCGCCAAGTTGAACTAGGAGCGGCGCTCCATGGCCTCGCGGGACAGGGCGGCCTCGGTCTCCTCGTGGGAGGTGATAGCCTCTGACAGCTCCTTCATCGCGCCGTGGGCCTCGTCGAGGCGGCTGGAGAGGTCGGAGAACTCGCTTCGCAGATGCCGCACCTTCTGAAGGATTTCACCGTGTTCGCGGATGAATGCGTCGACCTGGTCGGCCTTCTCCGGGAGCATCTCGCGTAGCCGGGCAAAGGAGCCGTTCTCGCCCTCTTCGTGCTTGAAGTGGCCTTCCAGAATGGGCTCGAGGCTCCCGAGGGCCTCGGCGATGGTTTCCAAGTCCGTCTCGTAGTAGAGCCGCGTGAGCCGCTCTTCGATGCGGGTTCCGAGTTCGCTGGCGCCGGGTTTGCGAGCTGTCATCAGCCGTAACGTGCCGTAAAGCTGCGGTGGTCGCAACGACCCGACCTAGAATTCGGCGTCCCGGCCGCGCTGGATCTCCTCGATGACGTTGTCGAGGAGCACCACCCCCTGTGGCTCGGGGTCGCCCTGCAGTTCGGCGCCGGTCGCCATCACGATGGCCGCGCGGGCCCGCTGCTTGCCCATTTCGGCGAGCAACGCGATCAACGGTTGGTCGGCGTTGGTGACGGCCACGTTGCGGTCCAGCAGGTCGCGCAGCTTGATGGGCTTGTCGCCCAGCTCCAGCGCTGCCAGCACCGGCTCTCGGTACAGCACGCCCATGATGCGCTCGCCAAAGGCCACGGGCACAGCGCGTGCCCCGCTGTCCTGAAGTAGGGCTTCGCCCACGCTGTCGAGGTCCTCCGTGATGCCGAAGATGCGCCTGACCGGCATCATCACGTCGCGAACCAGCCGGTTGCCGATGATGTCCTTGAAGATGACCTGACGCTCTTCCATCGTCGCCGCCACGTAGATGAACGCCCCGATGATTCCGAGCCACACGTCGGCATACCAGACCGCGGTCACGACCAACGCAACCGCGATGAATCGCCCCAACTTGGCGGCGACGGTCGTGGCGCGGACCCGACCCATCCAGCCGGTGAGCCCCGCGCGCAGGATCCGGCCCCCGTCCAGCGGGAAGGCCGGGATGAGGTTGCCGACCCCCAGAAACAGGTTCAGCAGTGCGAAGCGCTCCAGCGTGTTGCCCATGCTCAACGTCGACAGGCCCCAGGCGATGGCCGCCAGTATGAGGCTCACCGCGGGTCCTGCGAAAGCGATCATGAAGTCCTGCCGCGGCGTTGTCTCTGCATCCTCCAGGATGGCGGCGCCACCGATGGGCAGCAGCACGATCTCCCGGGTGACCACCCCGTACCGTCGCGCCATCAGCGCATGCCCCAGCTCATGGAGCAGGACACTCCCGAAAACCAAGGCCGTGACGAGCAGGACTGCCAACAACGTCGTGACGAAGTCACCGTTCCGCCCGTAGAACAGCCCCAGCAGGAAAATCATGATGAACAAGGTCACATGAAGTCTGATGGGGATGCCGGCAAGGCGGCCGATGTTGAGCGACCATTTCATGGCTCTTATGAGGGTGGTCACCACCAGGAGTCGGGTCAAACGGCACACTCGGCGCGCCCGGCGTCGCCGATCCACGCCGACGTGGCCGGTCACACACCGCGCCCCCGCGGCTTTGAAGCCGTTGCCGACGACGACTGGGCGGATTGGCGGTGGCAGCAGCGGCACCGGCTACGCACCGTTGCCGAGGTCGGGTCGGTCATCCGCCTGACCGACCGTGAGCGCCGCGCCTTCGCCGCGACCTCCGACCGGTTCAATGTGGCCATTACGCCATACTACGCCGCCCTCATGGACCCGGAGGACCCGGCCTGTCCCGTCCGTCGCCAGGCCATTCCGAGTCCCGAGGAGCTGGTCGTGGGCCCCTGGGACCTCGACGACCCGCTCGGCGAGGAGCGCTTTCTCGTGGCACCGGGGCTGACCCATCGCTACCCCGACCGGGCGCTCTGGTATGTGACCCACAACTGTCCGGTGTACTGTCGCCACTGCACCCGCAAGCGGAAGGTTGCCGACCCCACCAGCGCGACGTCACGGCCCCAGTGGGAAGCTGCTCTCGACTACCTGCGTCATCACGACGAGGTGCGCGACGTTCTGGTCAGCGGCGGTGATCCCATGTCGCTGTCCGATGATCGCCTCATCGAGGTGCTCACGGCGCTCCGCGCCATCCCTCACATCGAGGTCATTCGCCTCTGCACCCGCAACCCGGTGACGTTGCCGTTTCGGTTCACCCCAGCCCTGCTGGAGCGCCTCAAACCTCTGGCGCCGCTTTTTGTGCACACCCACTTCAACCACCCCCGGGAATGCTCTCCAGAGGCCGCACGCTGCCTCCGCATGCTGGCCGACGCAGGGTTGTCGACGGCCAACCAGATGGTTCTGCTCGCTGGCGTCAACGACGACGCCGACGTCGTGAGGCAGGTCAATCATTGGCTTCTGCGGCAGCGCTGCCGCCCCTACTACCTGTTCCAGGCGGACCTCGCCGAAGGCATCGGGCACTTCAGAGTCCCCATCCAGACCGGGCTGTCCATCATCCGCCGGCTCCGCGGCCATACCTCGGGCATGGCGGTGCCTCATTACGTGGTCGACGCTCCGGGAGGAGGAGGGAAGGTGGCCCTGTTGCCGCAGGACGTGCTCTCCATGCGTGACGGGGTCCTGACCATTCGGAACTACCAGGGCGAACCGTATGAGTATCCGTTGGAGTAGGGCCCTCGCTTGACGACTGGCCGCGACACCCCGACGATCCCCGTTGATGTCCGATAGCAGCGCCCTCGATGACCTGACCGAATGGCAGGGCTTCAGCAAGCCCGAGCGGGCGGCTGCGCTTCCCACACTCCCGCTGTACGAGGCCGATGACTCGGACGCGGGCAGAAACGGCCCCGCTGGACGCATCCGGGTGGATGGCCTCATCGGCGAGGGGGGCATCGGGGCGGTCCACGAGGCGGTTCAGGTGGCTATCCGCCGCCGCGTTGCGGTCAAGATCCCCAAGGCAGCAGGCGGCGAGCGAGCCCGCACGGCGCTTCTCAGTGAGGCGTGGGCGGCGGGGTTGCTCGACCACCCAAACGTGGTGCGGGTTCACGCTCTCGGCCTCGACCACAGCGGGCGTCCCATGGTCGTCATGCAGCACATCGAGGGGAGCCCCTGGCATGCCCTCATCGCCGACCCGAATCACCCCATGTGGACTGTCCACCTGGCCGAGGCGGTTACCGAGAAGGCAAAGTCTGGCGCCGACGGCAAGGTCAGCCGGGCCGCTCGGCGTCCCGACAACATCCGTGTCCTGATGCAGGTCGCCAGCGCGGTGCAGCATGCGCACAACAACGCCATCCTGCACCGCGACCTGAAGTCGGCCAACATCATGCTCGGCGAGCTGGGCAAAATTGCTATCATCGACTGGGGCACCGCCGTGTCCCTGGTCGAGGCACCGGAATCCCGGCTCCAGTATGTAGGTGACATCACCGGCGTCACGGGGACCCCGGCCTACATGGCCCCGGAGATGGCGGACGGCGATGGCCGGTCGGTATCGCGTCAGACCGATGTGTATCTGCTGGGCGGCATCCTCTACGAGATTCTCACCGGGCGTCCGGTCCACGACGTGGACGACCCGCGCGAGGCGCTGCGCCAGTCCAGCCGGGGCCACATTCCCAAGTTTCCGGAGGACGCGCCACCGGCCCTGGTGCGGATGTGTCGGAAGGCCCTCGACCCCGACCCCTCCAAGCGCCAACGCACCGCCGCCGAGTTTCGCGCCGAGCTGATGCAGTACATGCGTCAACGGAAGGCGCGGGAATATCTGGCGGAAGCGCAGGAGGCGACCCGGCAATTGCAGGGCCTGGTCGAGTCCGCCTCGGAAGAACCGGACAGCGCCGAGGTTCATCACGTCCATCAGGCCTACATGGAAGCAGAGCTGGGCTACCAACAGGCTCTTACGGCCAACGTCGATCGCGCCGCCATCGATGAAGGTATCGAGGCGTGCCGGCTTCTGATGGCGAGGTTCTCCGTTCACGTCGGGGACCTGGATCAGGCGACTCAGCTGCTTGGGCGAATGCAGGCGCCACCGGAGCGTCTGCTGGCGCGGCTTACCTCCAAGAGGGCGGCTGACACCGCGCTGGAACGCGCCCTGCTGGTGGCGGAGAAGGCCGAGGAGGACGTGCGACACGGCCGCCGCGGGCAGTTCGTGACCGGGCTTGTCTGGGGGCTCGTGGTGGCGCTTTTGCAGGTAGGTCTGGGGCTGGTGGAGCTGCTGGGCTCGCTGACCCTCGGACATCAGGACTACGCGACGGTATGGGTGGGCGCGACGGCGGTCCTCCTCATGGTGGTCGTGACCCGTGCCGACCGGCTCCGTGGCCACAACCGACAGCTCCTTTTGGGCTTGGCCATCGCCGTGGGCGGCCTGAGCGCGTCCTGGTTCATCGCCGACGCGATGAGCCTGTCGGTGGAAGCCGTATTGGCCGTGCAGTGCCTGGGGTTGGCGCTGGTCACCGCGGTACTTGGCGCCGTGCTCGATCCGGTGATGTGGTGGGGGGCGCTCGTAGGTCTGCTGTTCTATGGACTCGCAGCGGCGTTTCCGGACGGAGCGCGCTTCTGGCTGGCGGGCGCCCTGTATGCGACAGCCACCGCCGCGGTGACGGCATGGCTCCCGCCGGATGCGGCACGCGAGAGGGGGAGCGCATGAGCGTTCCCGTCCTGCCGGACGCGTATGGACTGCCCCGAATCGTGGTGGACGGCTCGGGGGCCGGCGGCGTCGCCGAGTTGGAGATAGGCGGCCACGTCGGCTCAGGCGGGTACGCGGTCGTGCGCGAGGGACGACAACATGCCGTGGGCCGCCACGTGGCCGTCAAGACGCTGCACAACTTCGACGATGATCCCGAGGCGGTGGACGCCCTGGTGCGCGAAGCGAGGGTCCTTGGGGCGTTGGATCATCCGAACATCGTACCGGTCCACGTGCTGGGCATGGATATCGATGGGGCGCCCCTGGTGGTAATGCCGCTCATTCGTGGGGTTTCCTGGACCGAGCTGATCGACCGTCACGACCATCCCTTCTGGGACCAGCACACCGGCGAGAAGCGAGCCTCGCGCCATCGCATGGACCGTCTCAGCAGCCACCTCGGTATCCTCATGAAGGTGGCGAATGCGTGCCAGCATGCGCACGAGCGTGGGATCCTCCATTGCGACGTGAAGCCCGACAACGTCATGGTCGGCGAGTACGGGCAGGTGTTTCTCATCGATTGGGGGCTGGCCATGCGGGCGGCTCCGCACGGGCCCGCCGACCTCCCATGGGGCAAGGACATCGACTCGCCGGCCGGCAGCCCCAACTACATGGCCCCGGAGATGGCCGCCTGTGAAGAACTGACCATCGAGTCGGACGTGTACCTCCTTGGTGGGTGCCTGCACGAGATATTGACCGGGGACGTTCCTCACCCCGGGAGCACCATGGTCGAAGCGATCTCCAAGATTCGGCAGGTGTCGGACCATGCCTACGACGCGCTGGTGCCGCGACGCCTGGTGGAGGCGGCTCGAGGGGCGCTCAAGTACGACCAGAAACAGCGCTTCGCCAGCGCTCGTGAGTTCCGTCAGGCGGTCGTTGACTACCTGGAGTCCAACTTCGGGGATGCATGGTTGGAGCGTGCCCACGGTCGGTTGAGCGACCTTGGTGCGGCGGTGGAGGTCAGCACCCGGGTGGCGCCGGATCTGAGCGAGTCCTACGAGTCGGTGAAGTACACCCACGACCGTGAGGAGGCGCCGGACCCGGATGAGCCCTCGGTGGAGGAGCCGGCCGCCTGGCAGGTACACGAGCTCTACGCAGAGACACGCTACGGGCTTCAGCAGGCGCGAGAGCATGGGGCCGACGAGGACCTGGTGCAGCAGGCCCAGGCGGAGTGCATCGAGCTGATGGCCACCTACAGCCTCAACCGGGGTGACCTCGCCCGCGCCGAGCAGCTCATCGCCGAACTGGGCGGCGCCCGCAAGAGGCCCGCGTTGGCCAAGCGGCTACATAGTCAGCAGCGCCGTAAGGAGCGGAAGTCATCCCTGAAGCTGACGGCGCTCAAGCCCGATGGCACAGTGCCTCCTCCGCCCGAGACCTACCGCGCTCGAGGGGCGCTCACTACGGCGTTGGTGACCCTGCTTGGGCTCATCCTGGTGGGGGTCATGGAGCCAGGCTTTGGCTTCGCCGGGCTGGCCCTGCCCACGGGCCTGGCGCTGCCGCTGCTACTGGGGTTGACTCAGGGCGAGGTTGGCAAGCTGGCGCCGCTGGACGCGAGCCGACTCCGCCGGCGGGCGGGCTGGCACGCCATGCCCTATGTGGCCACGCTGGCGCTGGCAGCTGCTGCGCCCACGGCCATGTTCAGCGATACCGCTGCCATAGCGATGTTGGGGATGCTCTTCGTGATCCACGGCGCCGTCGCGGCTGCGGCGGGGGCGCGGCGATCCGCTCTACTGGTGGCCGCGCTCTCGGCAGCGGGCGCTGGGGTCGCTGTTTCGGTCAGCGCGGCTCCGGCGCTTGCGGCGATTCCGATGTTCGCCACGACCACCCTGGGTGCAGCCTGGGTCGACCGCACCACCGAGGCGGCACCCACCGTCTAGAGGCGCAGGCCCCACGCATCGGGGGATGAACCACGCTCGCAGTACGGCTTGACATGCGACGCGGTGCGCCGGACATTCCCAGGTGCCGATGACCCAACTCTTCTACCGCGGCGACCTCATCATGGGGCGCTATTCGGTCCAATCCCTCTTGGAGGAGGATACGACCGAAGAGCGCTATCTGGCCGAGCACCATGAACTTGGGCACCTGGTCGACGTGCGTTGTTTCACCGGAGCGGCCGATTCGACCCAGCTCGCCCGGTTCGAGCGTTCAGCCCGGATGATGGCGCGGGTACGCGACCCTCGGGTCGTATCGCTGCTCGATTACGGTGTGGAGCAACGGCAGCCGGTGGTGGTCCTCGAACACGTGGAGGGGCAGACCGTTCGGAGCGCGCTGGATGCGAGCGGTCCGGTCGCTTGGCCCCAGGCTCTGGAGATCACCGAGTCACTGCTCCTGGCGGTGGGAACGCTGCACGCCGCTCAAGTGCTTCATCGTCACGTGAGGCCGGCGTCCATCTACCTGGTGGCGTCGGAGGCCAACGCGGTCAAGCTCTCCGACCTGGGGCTGGCCAAGCCGGCCTGGCAGCAGGACTCCAAAATCACCGCCGTGGGCAAAGTCGTGGGGACGCCCATCTACATGTCCCCCGAGCAGCTCGACCTCCAGCCACCTGACGAACGGTCGGACTTGTACGCGGTCGCGCTGGTGCTCTTCGAACTGCTCACGGGCACGATTCCCGAAGGCAGCCGGACGAGGTTGGCGCTTGCCCGGCGCCTGGTCTCGGAACCGGTGGCCCCGGAGGCTCCCCGAGGCCTGCCGCCGATCCCTCCTGCCGTGCAACGCACCGTGGTGCGGGGGCTGGCGCGGGACCCGGATGGGCGCTTCCAGACCGCCGAGGAGTTCAGAGTGGCCCTCGAGCGGGTGCGGCGCTCGTCGGGTCAAAAGGACCCGGACGCCAACCGGGTGATTCCACTGTGGCGCACCACCGAGGCACCGCCGCGTCGAACCAAGGTCCTTCGGTTGCAGTTGACGACCGCCGAGCGGGGAGGGCGGTCGTCGCACAGCGCCCGAGCCTCGGCGTTTCGGCCCGAGTTCGCCGGTCAGCCGGTCCGCGCCTTGGTGGCGTGTCGGGTAGGTCATGACACCGACAGCACCATGCGTGGTCATGTCGAACTGCTGTTGGGCCAGTTCGGGGACAGCTATCGGGTGTCGGATACCGCGTGGATTGGCGCGGTGCGGGCGGATTCACCGGTGGTGGCGAAAGAGAAGTCGCATAACCTGTGTCAGGCGCTCAACGACACCATCGCCGGCAGGGGAGCTGTGGTTGCCGAGTGCACCGGCCAGGTCATCGACGTGCCTTCGGCGACGTTGGCGGGATTGGCGCCGCCCACCGTGGAGATGATGCGCCTGCTGGACCAAGCAGCCGCCCAGCTGCGGCAGCGGCAGTAGGTCGCGCGCACCGCCACAGGACATCGCTCAGGTACCTGGCGGCCAGACCGGCAACTGCTTTCCGATGGGCTGGACAAGCGCGGCGTAGTCGTAGTCGTAGATGTCGGGGTGGAACGTGATGACCCCGTCGTCCTGGACGGTCGCCGTGTAGTACTCCAGGTGGACTGCTACCGGGGCGTGGAGCGGAAATCGCACAGTGTTGTCGCGGTTGGCCAGCGTCTTGAGACCGCCCTTGTACTCTTCGCCCTTGGCAACCAGGTCGTCCTTGAGCACCTCCGTGGCGAACTCGACCGCCTTGTGCACCCGGATGCAGCCATGGCTGAAGTCGCGCCGGGAACGGACAAATAACCCGCGCCGGTTGGTGTCGTGAAGATAGATGCTCTCGGAGTTGGGGAAGTAGAACTTCACGTCGCCGAGGGCGTTGATCTTGCTGGGCTTCTGGACGTACATGTCGCGGCCGTCCGCCCGCTTTCGCTTCACGTAGCCCTTCTTTTGCAGGTACTCCGGGTCCTTCTTCAGCGCGGGCTCGATTTCGTTGATGATGACGCGGTACGGGACGGTCCAGGTCGGGTTGAAGATGACCGAGTGGATCACGTCCGATAGCACGGGCGTCGCGTTACGATAGATGCGGCGCTTCTTCTTGGGGCTGTACCAGGAGTGTCCCTTGCCCACGATGACTCTCTGCCGGGCCCGGTGCTTGCCGTCGCGGACGTAGTTGAGGGTGAATCCGGGGATGTTGACGTGGACGTAGGTGGTGTCGTCCTCGGTCAGGGCCGAGTACCGCCAGCGGTGGGCATTGAGGGCCAGCACCCGGACCCGTCGCTTGCATGGGATGTTCAGGGTCTTGGCCGTCGGGCGGTTCAGGCGGCCGACGGGTTTGAGGTTCGTCCGCGACTGAAAGGCCTTGAGCGCCGCTGCGGTTTCGTCGCCAAAGACGCCGGTGGGGGTGCTCTTGAAGAGCCCTTCGAACGCCAGGCGCTCCTGCAGCCGCTTGATGGCGTCAGGCTGACTCCAGGTCTTGCCGAGACTGTTCTTGGGGACCAGCACCGTGCCCCAGTCTCCCTTGGAGCATATCTCCTGGTCGTAGCGCCGGGCGGCTTCGATGAGCTTGCGGAACTGCGGATGTCTCGGCTCCAGTTTCTTCAGGTACTGCGTCAACGCCGCGGCGCTGCGGGCGGCTGCAAGGAGCTTGCGGACCTCTTCTGTGACGGGGGCCTTCAGTTCCTGCCCTTGCCACAGGGTATCGGGCGAGACGTAGGCCCCGGTCTTCTTGTTCTCGACAACCGCGACCTTGCGCGGCGCGGGACCAAGGTTGGCAGCCAACACCGCCATCTGCTCGGCGATGCGTGCCTCCAGGGACGATGGCTTCAGGGACTGGGCGCCAACGATGGTCGTGTCGTAGGCGTCCGCGACGGCGAGGAGGTGCTGGTAGCGAGCTTCAGCGAGGTAGCGGTGGGCTACCGTGCCAGCTTCGGTCAAGCCGGCGGCTGTGACGAACACCGGCGGTTGGCCGCCCTCATAGGCGGCCTTGATCACGGCGTTGGAGGTCTCGGCAGCAACCGAGGCGGACGTAGGAGCGTCACCCTGCACGTTCAGGGGAGGTGGCCAGACCGCCCTTGGTGCTGGGGGAGCGGGCTTGACGGGCGGCTCGACTGCCTTGGGGGCGGTCTTGATGGTCTTGGGTGCGGCAGTCGCCGTAGCCGCGACTGAGGCCGTCTCGGTCTTGAACCGGGTCGCATCCAGGGCTTCGACCGCGGCCAGAGAACGTGGGGCCCGGACCTCGATGGTGGGGACCGACAGCGCCGTCTCGCCCTGAGCGGCGTACCAGGCGACACCGCCTCCAGTACCGGCGGCGAACAGAAAGAGGATCACGGATGCGAGGCGCAGGTTCACCCCCCTGAGCTAGCAGTAGCGCGGCCGCCGTGCAATCTAATCATCACTTTCTTGCGCCTGTGTCGCTGCCGGTCGAAGGTGGTTTCATGTCGGGAGAAATGCGCGTGCGCACGATGGTTGCGGGGCTTGTTGGGATGGCACTGGTAGCGGCGACGCTGCCTGCGGCCGAGGCACAGAGCACCGCTGACCGGGATCCACGCAACTGGCCCACGCTCACCCGCCTGGTCAGCGACCGCTACGAGCTGGCCGGTCAGGTGTTCACCCTGAGGGTGTTCGCCAAGCGCAGCGACTACTTCAACTGCGGCTATCGGGGCGAGCAGGGACGACGCATGGGGTTTGCCATGCTCGGCGGGCCGCTGGAGACCATCACCGGCTACATGCCGCGGGAGCAGGGAAAGCTGCTCGAGGGCGTCCTGGCAAAGGACCCCTGGACGCCCATCACGGTCAAGGTGCGTTTCGACCCGCAGAAGCTGAGCGACCTCTGTCCTGGCCAGGTGGACATTCTGAAGTGGTCACTGGGTTGGAAGTACCCCGAGGGCTCGGTGTCGCCGGGGCGGCCGGACCCTACGGTGCAGCCGAGAGCCAAGGAGATCGCGCATCTTCACAAGAAGGACCCGCGCCAGGGGCAGCTCTGGGACCAGCTGCTGGGCAAGAAGCCGCGGCATGTGGTCGGCCAGGAGCCGCCGGCGGCGCTGACCAGTGGGCAGATGGTGCAGGTGGTTGCCGGGGTGCGGCTTTCGCGGGCCTATCACTGCAGCTTCAAGAGCCGCACCAAGACCCATTGGGCGCTGCGCCTGCATGACGCCAAGGGGAAGTTCGTCCACGCGTATGTGCCCAAGGGACCTGAGTCCCAGAAGCTGGTGGACTACATAGGGCTCCATCGTAGCGTGCTTCTGACGGTGCAGGGACGCACCGCCAAGATGCCGATGAGCCACTACTGCCCCTTCCAGATCGAGGTGACTGGCTGGCGCATGACGCCCCGTCCCAAGCTCAAGGGTGCGGACTGAACACGCTGTTCAGGCGGGCGCGGATGGCGCCCCGCCGACGGCGGCAAGCAGCTGGCCGGGGGTGAACGGCTTGGGCAGAACGAAGCGTTCGGCGGTGACGCTGGCCCTCGTCTCCAGGGCGTGTGCGTTGTAGCCGGACATCAGCACTGTTGGGATGTGGAGGTTTCGCTCCCGCATCGCTCGTTCCAGTTCCACTCCCGTAGCTCCCGGAAGGATGACATCGGCGAGTACGACGTCGACGGCGGTGGCGGTCGTCGTCAGGAGCTCCAGTGCGTCTTCGGCGGAGGAGGCCTCGACCACATCGTAGCCAGCGAACGTGAGGACGCGGACGGCACTCTCTCGAACGGCCTCTTCGTCCTCGACGATGAGGACGGTGCGAGGCTCCTGGAGGACGCCCATGAACTCCTCCGCGGTCGTGCGACGTTCGACACGTTCCGCCAGCGCGACGGGAAGCGTGATGGTGAACACCGTCTCGCCAGGCCGACTCGCCACGGCGATGGTTCCGGTCGCCTGCTCCACGACCGACTTGCACGTCGACAGGCCCAACCCTGTGCCCTGACCGACGGGCTTGGTCGTGAAGAGAGGTTCGAAGATTGTGTCTTGGAGCGCGTCGGGAATCCCATGCCCCGAGTCGACGACCATCAGGCGGACATGATGCGCCACGGACATGTCGGTGGAAATGCGCAAGGTGCCGCCTTCCGGCATGGCGTCGCGGGCGTTGACGACGAGGTTGACGATGACTTGCTGGAACGTCGCCTCGTCGACCTCGATGAGGACGTGGGGAGCTTGCAGGTTCATGTCCAGCGCCACGTCTTCACCGATGAGTCGCTGTAGCATCGGCTCCAGGTCATCGACCAGCGCATCGATCTCGAGGACCGCGGGTTGCATGGGCTGACGACGCACGAAGGTCAGCAGCTGACGTGTCAGGCCCTCCGCGCGGTGGGCCGCCTTGATGACCTGCTGGAGGTCCTCTTCCACCTTCGGGTCGCAATTGGCCCTCTGCGCCAGGCTTGTGAACGCGAGGATCGAGGTAAGGACGTTGTTGAAGTCGTGGGCCACACCTGCCGCGAGGCGTCCGAGCGCCTCGTTGCGTTGCGCGACACGGAGGTGCTCCTGCATCTCGTGGCGCGCCGTGACGTCGTGGAACACTGCGACACCCGAGGTCACGGCGCCGTCCGCGTCGGTGATGGCGCTACCCAACACCTCGAGGCGTCTGCGGACACCATCGATCTCCACCGCGATGTCGTCGCGTTCGGACTCGGCACCCGTCAGCGCATGGGACAGAGGATGGTCCTGTGGCGCTACGGGTTGCCTGGAACTCGCGTGCTCGACCTGTAGGAGCCGGTCGGCGTAGCTCATGCCCGGCTCCATGCTGTCTTCCAGCAGGTTCCGTGCCCGCGCGTTGACGAACTGCTCGCTGCCATCGGGGGAGATGGCGACGAGCCCGACGGGAATACGGTCCAACAGTTCGGCCAGGTGGTGTTGCCGTCGATAGGCCCTGGTGAGCTCAAAGCGGGTTCGAGCGTAGCGAATGGCCCTCAGCAGATGCTCGGATCCCGCAAGCGTTTTGGGCAGATAATCCTGAGCACCGAGGGCCAATGCTTTCTGCGCGAGCGCGTCGCTCTCACCGCTGGTGAGCACCAGTACCGGCGAGCCAGCGAGCCAGACCAGTTGCTTGAGGGCCTCGAGCCCCTCGGCGTCCGGCAGCTCTGGGTCCAGCAGGACGCAGGCGTAGCGGCCAGGGGACAATCGCTCGTGGGCGTGTTGCATGGACGCGGCGAAGTCGGCGTCGTAACCCGGCCGCGCCTGGTTCAGGCTCGCCGCCACGTGCTTGGCGTATGCCTTGTCGCCCTCGACGATGAGGACCCGCTCTCTGACCATACCATCCGTCTCCAGACGGAGTACGCTGCTGCCGCAGACACACGGCGGCACCGTGCTGTCATCGGCCTTGTGCCGGACAGCCCGTCCCGGACCTCGAGAGTAGCAGATACGCGGTCTGAATTCGGCGACAATTTGACTGCCTGTTCCGCGACACCGCAGGTGGCGCGAAACGACACACTCCAGGGTGCACGTTGCAACGCACGCACCGCCTTGCTGACGGCGCTTGATGAGCCTGACGCCCCTGCCGGTCGGGCGCGTCGGCTGCCACCCTCTCCAACGCCTCATTGGCACGAACCTTGCGTGGCCGAGACGGTATGAAAGGGAACTTGCTGACACATCCGGCCGAGCCTCTTATCAACGCGCTCATCGTCGATGACGAGCCTGCAGTACTCGAAGGCCTCAGTCGCGTTCTCCGACGCCTTCCGCTGGCCCTTTCAAAGGCCAACAGCGCAGACGCGGCCCTCGAGGCCATGGAGGCGAAAAGTTTCGATATTGTCTGTAGCGACGAGCGCATGCCAGGCATGCAGGGCAGTGAGCTTCTCGCCACGGTACGGGCGCGCTACCCGGACACGGTTCGTATGCTGCTCACCGGCTTCGCCTCCATGAACGCGATGGCACGCGCGATCAACGACGGCGCCGTCTTCCGGTATCTGTTCAAGCCCATCGGTCGCAACGCATTGTTGACCGCTTTCGAGGCAGCCATCGAGCGGGTCAAAGAGATTCGGCAGCTGCGGTCGCGCTCCTCGCTGCCCGAAGTGACCGATGGTCTCCGTGCTGCCTTCGAAAACGCCATGGAAACGCTGCAGCTGCATGTCCAGCCCATCGTGATGCCGAGGCTCAAGCGCGTGTTCGCCTACGAGGCGCTGGTTCGCAACACCAATGAGCGGCTCCGTCGACCCGATTTGCTCTTTGACGCTGCCGCGGCGTTGAGTCAGACGATGCGATTGGAGCACACCATCTGGGGCGAGGCCGCCAAGCTCGCGCCTCAGCTCGCCCCTGGCGTATCGCTCTTCGTCAACATCGAACCCGGGTCGCTCGCCGATCCCCATCTGTTCGACCCCGAGGCGCCGCTCACCCGCGTCGCTCCACGCATCGTGTTGGAGCTGACCGAGCGAACCGCCGCGGGCACGTGCGAACACCTGGACCTTCCTGTGTCCGAGCTCAGGCGGCTCGGTTTTCGACTGGCCATCGACGACCTCGGCTCCGGCTACTCGAGTCTGGCCGCGCTCGCCGCGCTCCGTCCGGAGTTCGTGAAGTTCGACCGGTCCCTCATCCGCGAGATCCACACGAGCTTCCCGCGCCAGAAGCTGGTCGCTTCACTGACATCCCTGTGCATGGACCTGGGCATCACCAACGTGGCCGAGGGGATCGAGACGCCACAGGAACTCGCCTGTGTGATCGACGTCGGCTGTGACCTCGCCCAGGGCTATCTGTTTGCTCGGCCCGCCAAGCCGTTCACCAGCTTGCGGTGGCCGGACCCGGTCCTGCTGCGGGAGGAGCCCCAGGCCGCCTAGGGCGCCCGACCACACCGTGGCTACTCTTCGAGCTGCTTGAGCTTCCGGTAGAGTGTGGTCCGGTTGATGCCCAGAATTTCGGCCGCTTCGCCAACGCGGCCTTCGGTCTGCTCCAGTGCCTGCTCGATGGCCAGCCGCTCGAGGTCGCCCAGGGCAAGCAGCGGCAGGCGGCCCGACGTCTGAGCGGCGATGGGGGCCCCGAGCATGCGCGGCGGAAGGTGCTCCAGCTCGATAGTGGCACCGGTGCACAGGGTCACCGCGTACTGCATGGCGTTTCGCAGCTCGCGGACGTTGCCCGGCCAGCGGTGGGCGACCAGTGCCGCCTTGGCATCCTTCGACAGAATGGGTGCGTCGCGACGCAGCTTGGTGGAGAGTTCGGCGATGAACGCATTGGCCAACAACGCGACGTCGCTTCCGCGGTCACGAAGCGCCGGCGTCTCAATCTCGAAGACGGCGAGGCGATAGTACAGGTCTTCGCGGAATTGCCCCTGGCCGACGAGCGCGAACAAGTCGCGGTGGGTGGCAGCGAGGAGCCGAAAGTCCGAGCGGAGTTCGTTGGTTCCGCCCACGCGGCGGAAGCTGCGCTCCTGCAGTACCCGGAGCAGTTTGGCCTGGAGTTCGGGCGATAGCTCCGCCACCTCGTCGAGGAAGAGAGTGCCTCCGTCGGCCTCTTCGAAACGTCCGACCCGCTTGGCCACGGCGCCTGTGAACGACCCTCGCTCGTGGCCGAACAGCTCGCTCTCCTGGAGGCTGGCCGGGATCGCGGCGCAGTTGACGGCCACGAGCGGAGCGCCCTTTCGCTCGCTGTGGCTGTGAAGTGCCTGCGCCACGAGCTCCTTGCCGGTGCCGCTCTCGCCCAGCACCAGCACCGACACACCGCTGGGGGCGACCCGACGAATGGCGCGGAACAGCTGCTTCATCGCCGCCGACTCGCCAAGCATCCCCGCGAAGGTCGGTCCCTTCATGGAGAGCACATCGACCTCTGCGCGCAGGTCGATCAGCTCGAACGTCTTCTCCAGCGTGGTGAGGAGGCGGGTCTTCTCCAGCGGCTTGACCAGGTAGTCGATGGCTCCTGCCCGCATCGCCCGCACCACGGTGTCGGTGTCGGCCTCCCCCGTGGCCATGATGACGCTGACTTCGGGGCGGGCCTCGGTGAGCCGCTCGAGGGTCTCCAGCCCGCTGAGCCCCGGCATGCGCAGGTCGAGCAGCACCACATCCGGCAGCCCGTTCGGCAGAGCAGCGAGACACGCTTCGCCGGACGTGAAGTGGGTGGTCTGAATTCCCGTGTCCTGCGTCCAGCGTCCAATGATTTTGCCGATCTGGGCCTCGTCGTCGACCGTCCAGAGTCGCCGAATCGGCGTTGTGCTGGTGTCAGTCTTGCTCACCGGAGTTCAACCGCCCGTCGACGAAACGGCGAGCCGCTGCGACCTCGAAAGGGTCGAGTATGGGGAGGTCTGTTTGGGCCAGACAGGCGCTCGCCTCCGGCGTGCACGCCCCACCACTGACGAACACCGTCCGGCGTGCCAGGTCTGGGTGCGACTGTGCCAGCCATTGATGGAACTCCATGCCGTTCATTGCCGGCATCATGAGGTCACACAGGATAAGGTCGAGCCTCCTGTCCTGAGGACAGGCGGTGACCGCCGTGGCCCCGCTGTCGGCGACCACCCCTTCATGATGCCTCAGAATGCGCTGGAGGGCATGCCGTAGCGCTTCCTCATCGTCGATAACCAGGATTGGCACCCTGACTTGCAGGTTCCGGGTAGCCTCTGAGGCATTCAGACCCCGGCAGACCTCGAATCCTGCCATGGAGTGCCTCACGACATCGGTGAGCGCGATGTCTGGCGGTGTCTCCCGGGCGAGCTGGCCTGACCGCCCAGCTTCATGGCCGGCCATCCGGGACGAGAGGGATAGACAGAATGAAACGGGTACCTCTCGGAGTGACCGTCTCCACACGCAGGTCGCCGCGGTGGGCAACAGCGATACGTTTGGCGATGGGCAATCCCAGCCCCGTGCTTCGTTCGCCGGTGTGCTTGCCCCTTCCAGTGCTTGCCCCGAGTTCGAACAGGGTGGGGTGGTGGTCGGAGGGAATGCCGGGGCCGTCGTCGACGACGCGCAGGTGCATGTACGTGTCGTCGCTGTCTGCGCGCACCTCCACCTGTGTTCCCTCGCCGCAGTGGTCCACTGCGTTACCGAGCAGATTGAGTAACGCCTGCTCCACTTTCGCGGCGTCCATGACCAGCAGGGGGAGGTCGTCTGGCAGCCGGGCTTCCATAGAGATGCCGTGCTTTGAGGCGAGGGGGGCGATGACATCCATAGCGGACGCGACGACCTTCTCGAGGGACGCAGGTGCCAGCTTCAGCTCGAGCCGGGGTGACTCCATCAGCGCCAGGTCGAGGAAATCGTCCGTGAGGTTGCGCATGCGCCAACCTGCGGTGTGAATCACATCCAGAAACCGCCGCTGCTCTTCTCCGAGGCTGTCTCCCAGGTCTTCCAGCAGGAACTCGGTGTACGAGATGACCGCGCCGATCGGCTTTCTCAGGTCGTGGGAAACCATGGCCAGGAACTGGTTCTTCAACTCCACCAGGCGCTCGAGCCGTGCCCGCTTCTTTTCAAGCTCGCGCTGCAACGCCACCAACTCGTTGTTGAGCGCCGACAGCTGCTCATAGGCCGAGTCATCCCGACGACTCCGGCTCGCCATCAGCACTCCTGCCCGCTGGCCCTCATCATGGCGTTGGCGGCAGCTATGGCTTCGACGGCGTCGTTGCCCCCGGCGTCGGCGCCCAGGTCGCGCCACGCTTCGGGGACGTGCTGGCAGGCGTAGCCGCCCAGAAAGAGGCGCGCCTCTGGGACCGCCTGCCGTACCGCTGTAAGGAGAGCGCCAGCCCGAGCGAGGGTCCGCGGCATGGTGACGCCGATGGCCACCACGTCGGGGGCCAGCCCATGGAGCTGTCGCGTCAGCTCCTGCGACGGTGTCCGCGGTCCGAGGTAGGTCGTGTCCCAACCGTCCATCTCGAACAGGTCGGTCAGCATCCTCAAACCAAGCTCGTGGAGGTCGTCCTCCAGCCCCAAGGCCGCGAGCCTGGGGCCGCCCTGTGAGTCCCCGAACATCATCGGGTAGAGCCCCGCGATAATGGTCTGGGTGGCGTTGGTGCAGAAATGCTCCTGCGCCACGCTGAGGTCGCCTCGCTGCCAGAGATCGCCGATGGCGTACTGGGTGGGGCTGAATACACGCAGATAGATGTCCCGCAGGGCGACGCCCCCGTCCACCGCCTCGGCGACCAGCTGGGCGGCTTCCTGCCGTTCATACGCCAGAAGGGCGTTCTGATAGGCTTTCTGCAGGTCTTCTATTCGGTCCACGGTGACATTCTAGGCGTGGGTGCCACCTGCTGGGTAGCGCTCGGCTCTGGGGCGTTCGGGTTCGGTTTGTGGGAACGTCGCGATGAAGATGGCCCCTCCGTCGTCCGCCTGACGGTAGTCGAGCCGCCCCGCATGACGGCTGATGATGCTGCGGCAGGTCGACAGCCCCACGCCTGCGCCGGAACCGACGTCCTTGGTCGTGAAGAAAGGGTCGAACATGCGTTCCTGAACATCGAGCGGCACGCCTGTTCCGCTATCCCGAATGGCGATGTCGATGCCGGCTGCAGACTCGGAGACCGTGAGCTCCACGCGGGGCGGTCGCGCCTCGTTCCGGTGCGCGGCTTCCACCGCATTGGTCAGCAGGGCGAGCAAGACCTGGTTGAGGTCCTTGGTGACGGCCCAAACCGTTGCGCCACTGACCTCCATGCGAGTCTCGACCTCAGCTTTGCCCTGCCAGCGCTGCTGCGCCACCTCGAGGGTGACCTCGATGGCCCGTTCGACCGACACAAAGTCGAACCCAGGGGGGGCGTCCTCCCCTGCAAAGTCCATCAGGGCGCGGACGACGCGGCGTACCTTCCCGAGCCCGTCGATGCCCTGCTGCGCGGCCTCGGCGAGCTCTTCGGACAGCCACTCGAGGTCAAGCTCCTCGCGGAGCTGCTCGCTCTGTTGCTTGAGGGGGTCGTCATCGGCCAGCTTCTCGTCGACGGTGGTCGTCAACACCTGCACCGCCCGCATCAGCGACAGACTTGATTCGGCCACGAACGAGACATTGTCGCAGATGTACTGAAGCGGGGTGTTGATCTCGTGAGCAACCCCGGCGGCCAGGAAGCCCACCGCACGTTGCTTGCTGCCCTGGACGAGCTCCGCCTGGACGCGCTCCCGTTCCGCCATCTGTTCTCGCAGGGCGTTGTTTGCAGTCTCCAACGCTTCGGTTCGCTCCCTGACCCGCTGGTCGAGCACTCTGAGCTGCCGCTTGAGATCGTGGTGGAGCCGCCACTTGCGCGAGGTCGACCACACCATCTGGATGAGCTGTGTCGCGTCGAAGGGCTTGCGCAGGATCAGCAACCGGTCGCCAGGGTCGAGGCGCTCGATGATATCGGCGTGGGAGTGGTCCGAGTAGGCCGTACAGATGACGATCTGAAGGTCTGGATCGACCTGCCAGAGGCGCTCGATGGTCTCCAGCCCATCCCATCCCGGGGGCATGCGCATGTCCACGATGGCCAGCGCGTACCTTTCCCCGCGCTGCTTTGCCTTCTCCAGCAGGTCGAGCCCCTCTCTGCCCTGGTAGGCCGACTCCAACGTCCAGGCGGGCATCTCGGGGCCGGGAGCCGGGGCGGGGGGACCATCTCCAAACAGCTCCGCAGCCAGCAAGTCCAGCTCTGGGGAAGAGACATGAGCGGGCAACAGAAGTTTGCGGATGTCTTGGTGGATGGCTGGGTTGTCGTCGATCAGCAGAATGCGCGTAGCGTCCGCGTCGAGGTCCATGGAACTCATGGTGTCCTCCTCAGCCGTGGTGAAGGATTGGCGCGTGTGAGGTGGGGTCATGCCAGTACCAGCAGGGGCTCGACGAGCCCCACGCCCTCGGCAAAGTTGGTCAGTCGGGCCTTCAGGGGCGGTGTCACCATGTGGCCACGGGCAAGGACCACCAGGCCGGAGGTGGTCTGGACATCGGCCGCCAGCACCATCCCGACCTTGAGCTGACCGAACCGGATCTCGGCCACCGCCTGGCTGTGTTCGCTGCTCTGGTCGAGGACGTCGATGAGCTCGGGGTCGTACGTGCCCGTCCTGGAACGAAGGACCTTGAAGATGGCCGCGCGCGAGCGGCCCATGCTGTCGAGCTGCTCGTAGTCGAGGGCCAACCGTAGCACCCTGGCCCCAAGCGGGAGGTCTACTCCGTGCACGCCGTCGGCCGGCATACCGCTGCCGTCGTACCCCTTGCCGTGGTAGCGGATGACCTCCTGAACCAGCTCCATGCGCGGAATCTTGGCCACCAGGCTCTCGCCCAACGCGGGCAGCTTGGCGACCATCAGTTTCTCGCTCTCGGCCAGAGGCTTGCCGTTGTTGATCTTGTCCAGGGTTGCTGGCGGAAGGGTGATCAGCGGAAGCTGCGACAACGTCACGGCTACGTCGATGGCCCACCGGTTCTCCACATCTTCCAGGGTGTCGAGGATCTTGCTGACCCGCTGACGCACTCGTTCAGCGCGGCCAAACACCTCGGGGCTGGCGGCCGATAGCGTCTCTACCAGTGCGGCGACGGACCCCTTGAGGGTCTCTTCCAGCAGCACACGCTCGGAGGACACCAGCCGGTGCTGCTCGACGGCGAGATTGAGCGCTGCGACCAGTTCGTCGGTGGGGCAGGGCTTGCGCAGAAAACGGAAGATTTGCCCCTCGTTGACTGCCGACGCGGCGGCTTCGACGCCGCTCTGGCCGGTGAGCAGCAGCCGAATCGTCTCCGGGAACTCCTCCCGGGCGCGAGCGAGGACCTGCGCTCCATTCATGACGGGCATGCGCATGTCGGACATGATGACCGCGAAGGGCCCCTCGTCACGCATGAGGTCGCTGACGCCAACGGGGTCGTCCGTGGTGGTGACGGCGAACTGCCGCCGAAGTTGCCGTGCGAGTCCCTTGAGCACGTTGGGCTCGTCGTCCACGCACAGGATACGCGGTTTTGTGCCGGTGGCAGTCATCCACCTCTCCTTTCTGTCACAAAGCTGCGAATGTCGGCCGCGTCCATCAGGCCGCCCACGACGGCTTCTTCGTCCAAACGCCAGCGGGTGTCCGGGGCCGAGGGTATCAACGGCATGGCCTCACTGACCGCGAGGTGAGCCAGTCTCACTGCCTTGTCCACAGCGAATGTGTCGGCGGTGAGCGGCTGCAGGTGGTTGGCCACGGCGTGGGCGAACGTGTAGGCGAAACCCCAGAACTCCACCAGGTAGGCGGCGACATCGGCATGGGTCACGCCCAGGCGCTCGGTGAGTACCGACTCCAGGGGGCGCCCCGCGTCCTTCGCCGTCCATACGGCGTGGCGCAGGTCCTTGGGAATCGCCCGTGCCATGACCAGCAGCCCGACTTCATGAAGCAGTCCCGACAGGAACGCCGCAGAGGCGTGTTCGGACGGTGCGAGCCGTCGCGCGAGCGTTCCCGTGAGGTTGGCGCGCTCGTAGACCAGGTCCAGGGGGATACCGCCCAGGGTCTTGGCGTTGATGTCGAACACCTCGGCGCTCAACACGAGGTCTTTGACCAGCCGCGAGCCCAGCCGGGTAACCGCCAGCTTGAGGTCGTGGATCGGTTCCTTGCCGGCGAAAAAGGCGCTGTTGACCACTTTCAGGATGCGCATGGTGAGGCCGACATCGGACTCCAGCAGCTCCACGACGTCACTCATATCACTGCCTGAACGTGCCAGGATCTCGCACAGGCGCGAGTAGACTTTTGGACGTGCGGGCAGCGCGTCGGGCTTACTGACGATGCCGTTCAACCCTGCCTTGGCGAGGGTCTGGTAGAGGTGGATGGCGCGTTTGAGGACCGACTCCAGGGCCGTTGGTGAGCAGGGCTTGGAGAGGTAGTCGTGGGCGATGGGCAGCGCCTGTAGCGCGGCCTTGGTCTCGGTGTGGCCCGAAAGCACGAGCCGGATCATGTGGGGGGCCAGCTCCGCTGAGCGCGTCAGTAGTTTGACGCCATCGACTTGGGGCATCCGCATGTCGGTGACGAGTACGTCGAACCGGTCGCGCTCCAGCGCGTCCAGCGCCGCGGGCCCACCTTCGATGAAGCTCATGTCCCACTCTTTGCGATGCTTTCGAAGGAGCCGTCGCAGCCCAGCGAGGACATTCGGCTCGTCGTCGACGAAGAGGATCCGCATGCCCTACGCTCCGGCCGGCAGCGTGATAACGAAGCGCGTCCCGACCCCTGCCTCGACCTCACACTCCAGCGTTCCGCCACACTTGTCCTCGATGGCGCGCTTGGCGATGGGGAGGCCTTGCCCCGTCCCTTTGCCCGCGTCCTTGGTGGTGAAGAAGGGCTCGTACATGTGATCGAGGACATGGTCGGGGATACCGCCGCCGTCGTCCTGGATGATGATGCGCACCTTGTCGTCGACCCCCTCGGTCGTGATGGACAGTTTGCCTCGGGAGCCGCCCTCCTGCTTGTCGCCGATGGCGTGGCATGCGTTGACGGTAATGTTGAGGAGGGCCTGCCGGAGGTCAGCAGCGTCGGCGTTGACCAAGGGGACGGTCTCACCCAGTGAGAGCTCGAACTCCGCGACCAGCTTCCACTCGGACTTGGAGACTAGCCGGGTCGTCTGCACCAGCTCGTTGATATCGACGTTGGTGCGGGTGCCACCGGGGTGGGAGAAGGTCTTCATGGCCTTGACGATCTGCGCCACCAGCTTCACCCCATCGATCGTTTGATCGATGGCCGACGGGATTTCTTCCCGGAGGTAGTCGACCTCCACCTGCTCGCGCAGCTCTGCCAGCGCGCTGACCCGGCTTGCGTCCAGCCCCCCTTCGGCGACCGCGGATTCGTAGGCGTCGAGCAGCTCGAACAGGTCGTCGAAGGCCTGTCGGACGAAGTGACTGTTGTCTCCGATGAACTGAACGGGCGTGTTGATCTCGTGGGCCACGCCTGCTGCGAGCTGACCGAGCGCGACGAAGCGATGTTGCTCGAGGGTTTGCTCGTTGTGCATGGCAATCTCCTGAGAGTGAAGCATCCCTCCAGTGGCCGTGCAGCATGCATGCCAACGCGGCCCAGGTGTGTGCCTGGCCGATGTGATGGACAGAGAGGCCCACCTCGTGTTGCTGACTGCATCCGCCGTGATGCAAGTTGCAACGCGGCTGCCGCGAAGCGAACCACGTGGTGCGTTTAGTAACGGCGAGAAGGGCGGGGCGCACCGATGCAGACTGCCTTCCCGGCTCGGCGACGCGCGGGCTTCGACGGCGCTCGTACGGCGATTCGGGGGCTGGCATGACGATTGCTAGCACCGTCTGCAGACCACGGCCGCGTGGTTCCTTCACAACCCGTCTTGTCAGGAGCCTTCAATGGCCAGCCTCCGGGCCCCAGCAGCTGCATGTCGTGGTAGCCAGGCACCGAAAGCCGTCGTCCCGGCACGTCGAGCCCGCACGGTCCACGGCTTCGGCCTTCACGGCTCTGCGTTGCAGGCGCGTGAGCTGGGCGGCGACATGGTGGCCTCCAGCGATGGCCTTGGTCACGGAGCGACGTTCACCCTGACCGTCCCGTTGAAGCGCGTGGGGGAGTATTCATGACTCGTGTGCTGCGCAATGCGTCGGAATTGGCCGTCGACGGGCGCGGGTTCGCGGGCATGGTCGGCAGCTCCGGGCCGATGCAGCAGCTGTTCCGGGCTGTCCGTCGGGTCGCGCGGAGTGATGTGTCGGTGCTCGTGCTCGGCGAGAGCGGCGTCGGCAAGGAGCTCGTGGCCCGCGCACTGCACGACCACTCGGATCGCAGCAACGGACCGTTCGTTGCGCTCAACTGCGCCGCGATTCCCCAGGAACTTCAGGAATCGGAGCTGTTCGGGCATGAGCGAGGCTCCTTCACCGGCGCCAGCGCGGCGCACCGGGGCCGGTTCGAGGAAGCCGACGGTGGAACCCTGTTCCTCGACGAGATCGGTGAGTTGTCGCCCGGGCTGCAGGCCAAGCTGCTGCGCGTACTTCAGGACGGGACCTACCGCCGGGTTGGAGCAACGGCGGATCAAATGTCCGACTTCCGGCTGGTCTCAGCGACCCACAAGCGCCTCTACGACCGGGCCGCTGCGGGTGCGTTTCGGCAGGACCTGTACTACCGGCTGGCGGTGTTCGAGCTGGAGACGCCCCCTCTGCGTGCGCGGGGAGACGACGTCATGATCCTTGCGCACACCTTCGCGGCCGAGTTCTGTCGCGCCATGGAGCTGCCTTCGTGCAGCTTCTCAGCGGGCGCGCGCCGGATTCTGCGGGCGCACGACTGGCCCGGCAATGTGCGTGAGTTACGCAACGCGATGCAGTACGCCGTCATGCTTTCCGGCGGTGGGACCGTTCATGCTGACCACCTGCCGGAGCGTCTCACCGACGGCGGTGTTCGGCGGCGTGACGCCGACCTCTCGCTCCCAGCCGTGCCCTGGCAGGAGCTGGAGCGGATGGCCATCGACCAGGCCCTCGAGCGCACCGAGGGGCGGATGGTCGAAGCCGCCGAGCTGCTCGGCATCAACCGGACGACGCTGTATCGCAAGCTGCGAAAACACCGGTTGGCTGCTCAACCGGAGTAGAGCACTGTCGCTTGACCTTCGAGAACCACGGTCTCGTCTTGCGTGGCGCAGACCGTGTCGAGCGTATAGATGGGCTTGCCGTCCTTCTTGGCGGTGACGGTGACCGTGGCGGTGACCGTGGCGCCAATCGCAACCGGCGCCCGGAACTTCAAGGTCTGGCCCAGGTAGATGGTGCCTGGCCCCGGCAGCTGGGTGCCCAAGACCGCCGAGATGAGGCCGGCGCTGAGCATGCCGTGGGCGATCCGCTCTCCGAAACGGCTCTGCTTGGCGGCCGCGTCATCCAGATGGACCGGGTTGGTGTCCCCGGTGACCTGGGCGAACAGCCGCACGTCCTCGTCGGTCACGGTCTTGGTGAGGGACGCGGTGGCGCCGATGTCCATGGAACTCTCCCGGTGTCGTTCAATAAGCCTCGCCTATCACAGGCATCGCATTAAACGAATTCCCCGCTCGCCACCAGGTGCGGATAGTCGCCCCATGCCGGGACGCGCATCGACGCCGACCGGCCCAACGACACACCCGACCACTCGCCAGGAGGCAGTTCCATCATGGCCAACGACAGCATCGCTCGCGTCCCCAACGTCGTCTTCAAGACCCGCGTCCGCGACGAATCCGTCGAGGGACCCAACCCCTTCCGCTGGCAGGACCGCACCACCGACGACCTCTTCAAGGGCAAGCGGATCGCCTTCTTCGCCCTCCCGGGCGCCTTCACCCCGACCTGCTCGTCCACCCACCTGCCGGGCTACGACAAGCAGTACGCGGACTTCAAGGCCGCGGGCATCGACGAAGTCATCTGCCTGTCGGTCAACGACGCTTTCACCATGTTCCAGTGGGGCAAGCACCTGGGCGTCGAGAACGTCTTCCTGCTGCCCGACGGCAACGCTGAGTTCACCCGCAAGATGGGCATGCTGGTCGACAAGTCCAACCTGGGTTTCGGCCAGCGCTCCTGGCGCTACTCGATGGTCGTCAACGATGGCGAGGTCGAGAAGATCTTCGTGGAGCCCGGTTTCCGCGACAACGCCGACAGCGACCCCTTCGAGGTCTCCGACGCTGACACCATGCTGGCGTACCTCCGTTCGCTCTAAGCGTCCTTCAGCCGCGAAGGTTGCTCACCGCGCCGACGCGGCTGACCCGACCGTTTTCCATGACGGCCCCTCGGGCGCAGCAGCGCTCGATGAAGGGCCAGTCGTGGCTGACGACGATGACCTGGCTGGTGGCGTTCAGGCGCTGTAGCAGGTCGGCCAACTCCTCGGTGGTGCGCAGGTCCAGGGCGGCGCTGGGCTCGTCGAAGAACAGCAGCTGCGGTGATAGGGCCATGCTGCGAGCAATTGCGGCGCGCTGCTTCTGGCCGCCGCTGAGCTCGTGGGGATAGCGGCCGGCGAGATCGGCGATGCGCAGGTCGGCCAGGCTCTCACGCACCGACGCCTCCACCTTCTCGGGGCTCTGCCCAGCCAGACGCGGGGCGAGCGTGGCGTTGTCGAGCACCGTCAGGTGCGGGAAGAGCTGGTAGTCCTGGAAGACGAGGCCCGCCAGTCGGGCCCTTTGGCGCGCGTCGAGCGCCGCCAGGTCCTGGCCCGCGAGTTGAATCTTCCCGTCCGAGACGGGAAGCAGCCCCATCACGGCCAGCAACAGGGTCGTCTTGCCCGAGCCGCTCTCGCCCACGATGGCATACGGCCCGCCTGGCTCGATGGTCAACGAGCACTCGTGCAACACGCGGGTCTTGCCACGGTGGACGGTGAGTGCGTCGACGCTGAGGAGCGGTTCAGGCATGCAGAAGCCCCTTCGCCCTGTAGCGCTTCTCCAGCCGGCGACCGAGCAGTAGAAGCGGGAAGGTGACCGCAAAGTAGAGCGCGGCCGCCATCAGGTAGAGCTCCATCGGCTTGAACGTGGCGCTGATGAGCTGCTGCGTCTGCATGGTCAGCTCGTGCACGCTGATGACGGAGATGATGGCGGAGTCCTTGATCATCGACACGAAGGTGTTGAGCAGCGGCACCGTGACCAGCGGGAGCATCTGGGGCGCGATGACATGCCGCAGCGACTCCAGGGGCTCGAGCCCCAGCGTCTTGGCGGCCTGGTGCTGGCCTATGGGGATCGACGCGTAGGCGATCTTGAGCACCTCGGCCATGTAGGCCGAGCTGTGCAACGCGATACCGATGAACCCGGCGGTCCAGGCGTCCAGCTGGATGCCCACGGCGGGCAAGCCGAAGTAGAGAATGAACAGCTGGACCAGAAACGGCGTGGCGCGGATGAAATCCACCCAGAAGGCGACCAGAATGGCCAGGGCGCGGGGGAGGGCGAGCATGGCCCCCGCAAGCAGCAGCGCCAGGAGGAACCCCAGGGCGAGCCCTGAGACGCTGATCTTCACGGTGCTCCACAGGGCCTGGCCCATCAGGGCGAGCATGCTCCCCCAGGTGTAGCTGCCCGTGGGCCGAGAGCCTTCGCCGAAGTACTTGTCGAACAGCTTCAGGTACATCTCCGACTTGCGGATGTCCGAGATGGCGGCGTTGATCGCTTCGACCAGCACGAGGTTGTCGGGAGCCACCGGGATGCCCATCTGCTCGACGAACTGGAGCCCCTTCCACGGTGAGATGTCGACGCCGTACTCGCGCTTCATGAAGAAGCCCACGAGCTTGTCGGTCATGATGCCGTCGAGGCGGCCCTGCTTGATGTCCTGCAGGACCTCGATGTCGCCCTTGTAGTAGCGCTTGATGGCGTTGGGGAACTTGTCTTCGGCGAAGGGCTGGTAGGTCGTGCCCAGGGTGATGCCGATCTTCAGACCTGCCAGGTCATCTGGCGCTGAGGCGGGGTCACGCAGGAAGATCTGGGCGCCGGACTCGTAGTAGGGGATCGAGAAGCGCACCGCTCGCGCCCGCTCTTCGGTGATACCCATGCTGCCGATGACGGTGTCGATCTTTCCGGTCGCGACCGCCGACACGATGCCGTCCCATTGCAGGATGCGGAACTCACAGCGGCGCTTGATGCGCCGACACAGCTCGTTGGCGAATTCGACGTCGAAGCCGATGAGCGTGCCATCGGGCGAGAAGAAGTTGAATGGCGGGTACTTGCCGGCCAGTCCCACGGTCAGGACCTGAGGAGCCTCTGCGGCGGGGGAGGGCGTGGCGGCGATCCCCGGAGAGGCAGCCAGTACGAGCGCGGTGAGGAGGCCGAAGGCCGCCAGGCGGATGGAGGGAGGGCGGTTCAGGAGGCGTCCTCGTCCTCATCCTCATCTTCCTGATCCTGGTCCTCGTCCTCGTCTCGGGCCGGGTAGGCGCCCTCGCTGTCTTCGAACTCGGCCTCGTCGAACGCGTCGTCTTCCTCGAAGTCATCGGTCGGTGGGGATGCCTCGACTTCTGGCGCGTCGGTGTCGTCGTCCGTGGGCGACGGCCAACCAGCCGGAGGTTCCCCGCGGTACAGAAGGTAGGTCAGCTTGTTGTCGTCCTCAGTGACCAGGAAGGCGCCGCCGCCGACCTTCCAGACCTGGAGCTGCAGCACCGAGCCCTTGGGGTCCAGGGCGAGGAGGCGGTAGCCGTCGTCAGGCGATGGCAGCGCGACAATCCTGAACACGACGGACTTGAAACGGCGGGCGAGCGTGAGTTGCCCAAAGCCTTCCTCGGTCTGCGCCTTCAAGGTCCAGGCGTTGGTCACCTGGAGCGGAGCGCCGCCAACCGCCTGGACCGACCACGCCCCCTCCAGCTCGGCGGGGGGGGCCGTGATACGCACGGCTTGCAACAATCCGCGGCCGTGCTTCAGCCCGCCCGCCAGCCGGTCGGTGCCGGTGGGAACGAGCCAGGCGGCCTCTGGGTTGCGCCCGTCATCGATGCTGAAGGAGCCACGACCGGCATCGTCATCCCATGCCCAATCGATGACATTGAGCCCGAGCGGCTCTTTGGGACGCCGGAACAACGTCACCCGGGTGGGGGCGGAGGTTGGGGCCGCAGGGACGTCCACAAACGCACCCCCGGATGGAGATGCGCTCGGGAACACGGCCCAGCGGCCGGCCAGGGAGGTCGGTTCAATCGCCATGGTGGCGGGAGTCTACGAGATGTCTCCCGGCTTCGCCATGGAGGCGCTACGGGGTGTAGGTCACCTCCAGGTAGGCCCCGTCCGAGTTGTCGTAGTCCTTGGACTGGAAGAACATGCAGTAGGTGCCGATGGCGAAGATCTGGATGTAGCCGTCGGACTGAACCCGTAGGTTGACCCGGTTGGTGAGCTCGAACGTGCTGAGCTCCAGCGGGCCAGGGAACGCGGTCACGTCGACGCTCGAGACAGTGCCTACGTTGGCGTACTGGCCGAACGTGAGGTCCTCGTAGAGCACGTTTTCGGGCCACACCGGGTCGTCGAAGTGAACTCCGAAGGTCATCGACGGGCTACCGGTGGCTGGTGGGAACAGGAGCTCGACGTCCCACACGTCGAGGACCAATTTCGCGTCCGTGACGGTCGCGGTGGACGGGATGGAGGACAGGTCGAAGCGCTGCATGCCGCGGATGAACTTCTTGAGGTTGGGACCGATGCAGTCGCCGTTGGGCAGGATCTCCTGACAATCGCTGCATGCTCCTGCGGCATAGACGTCCGCGTACCCAAAGGACAGTTGCCAGTCCTGTGCCACCATGGTGTCGGCGGCTACCGGAATGATGACGGTCTGCGGCAGGCACGTCGCGCCGTCGTTGGCCGGATTGGAGTCACAGACGCCACAAACGTCCTCGGTGGCGTCGCCGTCCCAGACGCCGTTGCAGTCCTGAGTGCAGGTGGTGTTGTCGTTGCCCTGGTTGGCGTCGCATACCCCACAGTCGTCGAGGGTGTTGGGACCGTCCCAGACGCCGTTGCAGTCCTGGGCGCAGGTGGCGTTGTCATTGGCGCTGTTGGCGTCGCAGACACCACAGTTGTCCTCGTAGGCCGTACCGTCCCAGACGCCGGCGCAGTCCTGGGTGCACGTGGTGTCGTCGTTGGCCTTGTTGGCGTCGCACACCCCGCAGTTGTCTACGTAGGCGGAGCCATTCCAGACGCCGTTGCAGTCCTGGGTGCAGGTGGTGTTGTCATTGCTGGGGTCGAAGTCGCAGATGCCGCAGTCGTCGGTGGTGCAAGAAGGGGGCACATCGGGGCCGGCATCCACCCCGGTGTCCTCGGTGTTGCCAGTGTCCGTCGGGTCAGCGTCGGGCGTTGGATCGGCGTCGGGCGTCGGGTTGGCGTCGGGCGTCGGGTTGGCGTCGAGCGTCGTGTCGGCGTCGGACATCGGGTCGGCGTCGGGCGTCGTGTCGGCGTCCGGTGTGCCCGCCGTGTCGTCGCCTGACGCGTCGGCGTCTGGCGTGGAAGAAGCGTCCATCGGCGCCACGGCATCGGAGCTGGTATCGGCCGCATCCGAACCCATCGTGGCATCGGGGCCGCTGTCGGGCACCGCGCTGTCGTTCGCGCCATCCACCGTCACATCCTCGACGCTCCCACTGTCTGGCGTAGCGTCTGGACTGTCACCATCCGCGGTGACGGTGTCGGTGGGGTCGGCATCGGGCTGGGCCCCCTCGTCCGGGTTGGCCACTGTGTCCATACCTCCGCCGCTATCGGTGGAAGTGTCCATGGTGGACGGGGTGTCGGTGCCTGCGGCGGTGGGCGCCGGGTCCTCGGGGCACCCAGCGAGCAGGGGCAGGGCGATCAACAGCAGGGGCAGCTTGCGCATCAAAAGCATAGGGGCCTTCTCCTTCGTCGGCGCCGATGCTCACAGCAACCCTCGTGCCATTCTTCAAGCATTCAATATTCATGCGTTTTTCTTGGTGAGAGGAAAGGCTTGCCGTGCCGCACATGGGCGGCGCACACTTCCGCACGCTCTCGAGCTCCACCGAGCACCCCGCCTTCCTCCGACGCATCGAGACCTCCATGTCACTTCTAGCAGCGATCAAAGGGCGCCGCGGCGCCTCGGGTTTTGGGTTCGCCTCCACCGCCGAGGAGGTCACCGAGGGCATCGATCTGACGGGCAAGACCGTCCTCATCACCGGGGTCAACTCGGGGCTGGGGCTGGAGTCGGGTCGGGTGTTGGCGATGCGGGGGGCGAGGATCATCGGCGCCGCCCGGTCCAAAGAGAAGGCCGAGAAGGCGCTAGCCACGTTCCTCGGCAAGGACCACATGCCGGCGGTGTGTGAGCTGTCGGACCCGGCCTCGGTCAAAGCATGCGTACAGACCCTGAAGGACGCGGGCGTCACCATCGACGTCATCATGGCCAACGCCGGCATCATGGCTCTGCCCAAGCTGAACACGGCGCACGGCTACGAGCTGCAGTTCTTCACCAACCACGTGGGCCACTTCATCCTGGTGACGGGTCTGCTCGACCAGCTGGCCGACGACGGTCGGGTGGTGATCCTGTCGAGCGCGGCGCACCAGATGGCGCCGTCAGAGGGGATTCAGTTCGACAACCTCGATGGCGCCAGCGGCTACAGCGGGTGGCGGGCGTATGGGCAGTCCAAGCTGTCAAACCTCCTGTTCGCCAAGGAGCTGGCCAAGAAGCTCAAGGCCCAACAGGTGGCGTTCTCGGTGCACCCGGGTGGTATCAAGACCAACCTCGGTCGCCACATGAGCCTGGCGTCGCGGGCGGCGTTTCCCCTGTTTGCGCTTTTCATGAAGAACATCCCGCAGGGCTCGGCGACCCAGTGCTGGGCGGCGGCGCATCCTGCGGCGGCGGCGCACAGCGGCAGCTATCTGGCGGACTGCAACGTCGCCAAGACCAGCAAGCACGGCAAGGACGACGCCATGGCCGCAAGGCTCTGGGACGTCACCGAGGGGATCGTCGCCAAGCTCTAGAGTGGCAAGTGATAGGCGCCTGTCGCGGGGCGTGGACTGGTCGACCGAAACAAAGCGTCGCTCGGCGCCATCGTTTACTTCGTGGACCTGAACTCCTCACCGGTGCTACAGAATCTGCATGCCGGCCCCGCCAAAGACCGCGCCGCAGCTGCTCCGACGGCCTCGTTACCCGTACGCCGGGGATGCGGCGGCACCGTTCCTGCCCACCAGTCGCGCCGAGATGGACGCGCTGGGCTGGGACCAGTGCGACGTCATTCTGGTCACCGGCGATGCCTACATCGACCATCCGAGCTTCGGGATGGCGCTGGTGGGGCGGCTGTTGGAGGCCCTGGGCTTCCGCGTCGGCATCATCGCGCAGCCCGATTGGCAGAGCGTCGACGACTTCCGCGCCCTCGGTGAGCCGCGGCTCTACTTCGGGGTGACCGCCGGCAACATGGACTCGATGGTCAACCGGTACACCTCGGACCGGAAGATTCGCTCCAACGACGCCTACACGCCGGACGGGGAGGGCGGGAAACGCCCCGACCGCAGTGTGCTCGTCTATAGCCAGCGCTGTCGTCAGGCCTACAAGGGCGTCAACGTCGTGCTCGGCGGCATCGAGGCCAGCCTGCGACGCATCGCTCACTTCGACTACTGGTCCGAGAAGGTCCGCCGCAGCGTGCTACCCGACAGCAAGGCCAACATCCTGCTTTTCGGCAACGCGGAGCGGGCGCTGGTGGAGCTGACCTGCCGCCTGGCGGATGGGGAGCCCATCAGCGAGATTCGCGACCTTCGCGGCACGGCGGTGATGCGGCGGGGACTGGATGAGGACATTCACGTCATCGACCAGACCGACGCGACGCTGCCGCTGAAGGCGCCGCGCGATGTGCCCGTGGAGAAACTGGCCATCCGGCTACCGGACTTCGAGCAGGTCAAGGACGACAAGGTCCTCTACGCCCATGCGTCGCGCATCCTTCACCGCGAGTCGAACCCCCACAACGCCCGTGCCCTGGTGCAGCGCCACGGGGACCGCGACCTGTGGGTCAACGCACCGCCCATCCCGCTGACCACGCCGGAGATGGACGCGGTCTACGACCTGCCATACGCCCGGGCGCCGCATCCAAGCTACGACGGGCGGCGCATTCCGGCCTGGCAGATGATCCGGTTCTCCGTGAACATCCAGCGCGGCTGCTATGGCGGGTGCACCTTCTGCTCCATCACCGAGCACGAGGGCCGCATCATCCAGAACCGGTCGCAGGCGTCGATCCTCAAGGAGATCGACGCCATGAAGCAGATGAAGGGCTTCACCGGTCATGTCAGTGACCTGGGCGGCCCGACGGCGAACATGTACCGGACCGGCTGCAAGTCTCCGGAGATCGAAGCATCGTGCCGCCGCCCCAGCTGCCTGTACCCCTCGGTGTGCGAGAACCTGAACGCCGACCACAAGCACACCATCGACCTCTACCGGGCAGCGCGCGCCACGAGAGGCGTCAAGAAGGTCAGCGTGGCGTCAGGAGTTCGCTATGACCTGGCCTCGGAAGACCCGAAGTACATCAAGGAGCTCGTCACCCACCACGTGGGCGGCTACCTGAAGATTGCGCCCGAGCATCTGTCCGACGGCCCGCTGTCCAAGATGATGAAGCCGGGGATGGACTCGTACTACCGGTTCAAGAAGCTGTTCGACAAATACAGCAAGCAGGCCGGCAAGAAGCAGTACCTGATTCCGTACTTCATCGCCGCGCATCCGGGCACGACCGACGAGGACATGCTCGAGCTGGCGCTGTGGCTCAAGGAGAACGGCTACAAGGCCGACCAGGTGCAGACGTTCCTGCCTTCTCCGATGGCCACTGCGACGGCGATGTACCACACGGAGAAGAACCCGCTGCGGCGGGTACGGGACGACAGCGAGCAGGTGGAGACCCCGCGCGGACTTAAGATTCGCCGGCTTCACAAGGCGTTCTTGCGCTGGCACGACCCCGATAACTGGCCGGTCCTGCGCGAGGCGCTCAAGCGCATGGGGCGCGAAGACCTCATCGGTACGGGGCCCGATAAGCTGATCCCGTGGCGCCAGCCGTCGCCAGCCGAAGCCAGGCGCGCCGCCGGCAAGGCGAAGAAAGGCAAGCGCTTCCACACCCAGCACACGGGCGTCGAGGACGCCGCGTTCCCGCGCGGTGGTGGCAAGCGCGCTGGGGGAGGGCGACCGAACAAAAAGGGCCGACCCGGAAAGAAGGGGCGCCCGGCGAAAGGGCGGCCGGGCCGGGGCAAGCGTCGTTAGACCAGCGACGGGCCTTGACGTGCGTGGCCGGATGCCTATGGTTCGGGAGCCGGCGCGACCCTCTCTGAGAAGGGGGCAACGTGGTGGCTCACGTTCTGTGACATGTGGGGGCGAACTGGTTTTGACAGGGGTGTGGATGCGCGAATTGCGTGTCTGTGACCTGGCTGCACAGCATAAAAAGCTGGAATTTTTACAAACGCCAATGATGACGCGTTTGCCCTGGCTGCATAAATAGCCAGGCGGTCTGCGAATTGTGCCTGCCCGAGGCGCGCCGTAGATTGCTATATTAATTCGGGCTGGCCGCGTGGTGGTGCAACAGCGCTACGTAGCGAGATTTTACTGAGGCTCGGTTCCGGGGATCCTGACCGTGGGAGACCTGGCGCTTAAACTAAATCGCGGAACCTACACACGTAGACGTTCGTGAGAAAGCTCTCTTGGACCGGGGTTCGACTCCCCGCGCCTCCACCAGATTCTTAAGAAAACCACCAGCCGCACGGCTGGTGGTTTTCTTTTTGGGATACGGCGGCCGTCGAGGTCACATGTCCCATGTGCCCTGATATTCGGCATCGAAGATACACAAGGATGGGACGGTGGAGGCCGCTAAGGACTCACCGCGATGACCTCGACCGGCCCGACGGGGCACTGGGCGAGTCCGTCGGAGACGAACAGCCTGACCCGGTAGGTGCCCGGCACGTCGGGCACCAGCCCGGCGCGCTCGGCGTTCGCGTCAAACAGGAGCGCTGCGGACGTGGCGGGGACTTCGAGCAGCACCCAGGCGTAACTCACCACGGCGGTGCTGTTGTTCCAGGCGATGAGTTCGACCGACGTTCCCGGCGTAACCGGGTTGGCGGGGTTGGCCGTAATGCTGATGTCGGCGGCCCATTCGGCGCATGGGTCCACGATGTCACCCGCTCCATCCTGAAGAGGCAGCTCTCCGGTCCCGTCCGGCGCCCCCGTCGTATCAGGTACGGACGTGGCGTCTGGCTCGGCGGGGCGCGCCACATCCGGGGCCGACACTTCTACCGTGGCATCCCCAGCGGACAACGTGTCCATCGGTGCGCCGCTGTCGGACACGGTCCCTGGAGCACTTGGCGACAGACAACTGGACATAGTCAGGATGGTCGCTGCGAAGCCGGTTAGGAGCTGCATGGGGCCTTGGGTCTCGAGGTACATGCCAGGCTGATGGGGCAGGGCCGGTGCCGTGTCGGCTGCTCTAGCCGACCAACTCAACATGCTTGCCGTCCCATTGTGAAAGGGTCAATCGCCTCCCGGATACACCCAGGCCGTCCTTGACCGGGCGGACCGCGTGGCGTGCGACGACACCTCCACGCACATCCACGACCACCACGCCGTCGAAGTGCGGAAGTGCTACGAGCCCGTCCCACAGCGCAATCAGGCCGTCGACGAACTTGAGCGGTGGAATGGGGATGTCCTTCTGCGGAGCTCCCGTCAGGTCGTACAGGCGCAGCGTCGTCGCCGTGTAATCCTCACCTCGTAGGCACGCCAGGATGCCCGCACCGTCCGGGGTGGGCGTCATGTGGTCCACCTCACCGTACGGGCGCTGGAACAACTTCTCCTTCTTGGCGGTGTCCAGGTTCACCCGGATCGCCTCGCTCTTGCCAGCCACCAGCGCCGTCGTGTCGTCATCGACCAGCACCACTGCAGGGCCGTGCTTGCCCGCCAGCCCGACTGCACCGACCTTACGCTTGCCCTTCGCGTTGGCGAAGCGGATACCCTTGTTGGTGAGCGACAGCCAGCGTCCAGTGCTGCCCTGCATGTACCTGAGATGTCCACCCGCTTCGAGCAGCGCCGACACGTGAGGCGGCGGGGTCGGGGCGGTTACGGGTGCGTCGCAGACCTCGAACTGCAGCGAAATGCTGCTTGCAGCCGGGGGCTCGGGCTCCGGCGTGCCGTGCTCGGCGATCCACGCCGCGGCTGCTTCAGCGTGCTCACCATCGCCGTGAGCCACACCCCTGACCATCGTCTCCAGGTGGCTCCGTGCGCCTGCGCCCAGACCGCCCGCACCACAAAACGTCGCGATCGACTCTGGCAGCGGCCAGTTCGGCGACTTGACGTCGTCTTCCATGGCGTACAGCGCGTCGAGGACCATCTGGTCCGTGAAGGCCTGCAGTGACGGGAAGTGGCGGGGGGCTGTGTCGTCGGGGTTCGAGTCGACAGAGAGCTTCAGCCGTCCGCGTGGGAACCGGATGTTGATGGGGTCGTTGTACTCCCCGTGCCCGAACGGGAGGACCTTCTGCTTGGTCTTGAGCGCGTGTTCCAGCGCGGTGCCATAGGTCGTGGTCCAGACTTCCCAGGGGCCGAGGCTTATCCAGGGCATGCCCGAGACGTACCAGGTGTGCAGTACGGCGGCGATATCGCCATCTGGAAGGGCAGCGATGGCCGCGACGACGGCAGGGTCGGTTTTCGGTGTGCCGCGACCACGGAGCATCTTGACCAGGGCCTTGCCCGACGCGCTCTTCGGTGGAGGCGGCGGAGCCACGTGAACCGGGGCTTCCGCGGGGTCTATCGTGGCAACTACCCGACCGCTGACGTCGATGATCTGACAGTCGACAGCAGCGAACCCAGCGATGAAGGGCTGTGCGTCGGTGAAGCTGGCGGGGATGACGAGGTTGTCGCCAGGTCTCGCGTAGCCGTACTTCTTGCCCACGCGCACGACAATGGGATCGCGGGTGGGGTCGAGCCACTGTGAAGACAGGGGGTCCATGACCCAGTTTCCGGTTCGGTCGAGGAGCCCCCACAGCTTGTTCTTGCACGCCGGAGCGACGTCGCCGTGGAACGGGCGAACCTCGACCCCGTCCTCGAAGGTGTGGACCACCTCCCCAGTGGCGGTGAGGAGGTGGAACGGCCCCTTCTTCTTCTCCTGGCCTATCCAGGTGTCGTCGTCATTGCTCTGTAGCAACGACCAGCGTTTCCCGGGGATGAGTTCCAGCCCCTCTGCGTCAATCGCACCAAACTTGCGACCGAGTTTGACCACCAGTCGGCCGTTGCCGGAGCGAACTTCCTTCCAGGTGGGTTCGATGCGCCAGGCGCCAGTAGCGATCTCCAGCAGTCCCCAGATCTCCTCGCCTGTCCTCCGGGCTGCGACCAAATTCTCGGAAACCAGGGCCAGCCCGCCGTAGTCAGCCGCGAGACCCCAGGCGCCGCTGGCGTCCAGGAGTCCGTAAATGCCGCCTGTCTCCGCCGCCACGGCCCATCCATGTACGAACGGATTAGCCCACTTGAGCGAGTTGGGAATGACGATGGCGCCGGTGTCATCCATGAACCCGCGCTTGAAGTCGCGCTGGAACAGATGGAGACCTTCGCTGGCGAGACTCAAACGGTCATACAGCGGCGCCACATGGACCCGGCCCGTCTCGTCAGCAAGGCCCTGCTTTCGCTTGTGCTTGAAGATGTGTAGGGGCATGCGCGGACGCTACACGGTTTGTTGTGCACTGTCCTCACGACGTCCGACGGACGCCTTTCGGCCACTGCGGAGGGCGCCGGCGCCGGACGACGCGTGAGGGTGGACACGGTGCGTTCCCGGGGGTTGACCGGCACGAACCCGCCATTGCGGGTATGGTGCTGCCCCACGCCCACACGAACCCCTGGAGCCAGCCATGGAGTCGTTCGCCGCAGACCTCACGCACATCCCCCGAACCCCGCTGCACGATGACCATGTGGCGGCTTTGTGGGAGGTCGGTACCGAGCGCGCCTACGCCGACGGCGACACGGTGATCGACATCGGCGACCACATGGAGACGTTCCACTACATCCTCGACGGCAAGCTGCGGGGCTTTGACCCCATTACGTCGGAGCCGTTCAAGAACTTCCTCGGCCCGACACAGTTCACGGGCGACATCGGCCTGCTGTATGGCGGGACGTGGACGTTCGTCCTGAAGGCGGAAGGGGATGTGCGACTTCTCGAGGTGCCCCGCGCCGTTCTCCTGGAGGTCATGTCGCGCACGCCGGAGCTCTCCGACCACCTCATCCATGTGCTCAACGGCCGGCGCCGGTGGGCCTTCGAGGGGAACTTCTCCGGCCTCACCGTCATCGACTCGAGTGACAACCCACGGTTCCGCGAGGTGGTGTCGCTCATCCGGCGTTCCCACCTGCCGGTCCGCGTGCTCGAGCTGGGCTCCCCCGAGGCGAACGGGGTGCTCGAGGCGGCTGGAAAGGCGGTTGACCAGGCGGCCGTCATCAACGGCAAGAAGCCGCTGAACGACGCCTCGCTGCTGGGTATCGCCCGGGAGCTCGGTCTGGACCTCGACATCGAGGACGACCAGATCGACGTCCTCATCGTCGGCGGCGGACCCGCAGGCGTTGCGGCCGGGGTCTACGCCGGCTCGGAGGGGCTGTCGGCCATCGTCATCGACAAGGTGGCCATCGGCGGACAGGCCAGCACCTCGTCCCGCATCGAAAACTACATGGGGTTCCCGACGGGGATTTCCGGCAGCGATCTGGTGTGGCGCGGCCAGGTCCAGGCGATGAAGTTCGGCACCCAGTTCGCCATGCCCCGCGCCGTCCAACGCATCGAGCGCCACGAGGACGGCACGTTCTGCGCGTTCGTCGACTGCGGCAAGAAGATCCTGTGCCGCAGCATCGTCATCGCCACGGGCGTTCAGTACCGCAAGCTGCCCATCGAGAGCCTCGACCGGTTCGAGAGCATGGGCGTCTACTACGCCGCCACCGAGGCGGAGTCGAAGTTCTGCCGCGAGGTCGAGGTCGTGGTGATCGGCGGCGGGAACTCCGCGGGACAGGCGGCCATGTTCCTGTCGCGCACGGCCAAGCACGTGCACGTCCTGGTTCGCGGCGAAACCCTCGCGGAATCCATGTCGGAGTATCTGTCGAGCCGCCTCAAGGCCGAGCCCCGCATTACCATCCACTACCGAACCGAGGTGAAGGCCCTCCACGGCGACAAGAGTCTGAAGGCGTCGACCTGGGAGAACAACGCGACGGGTGAGCGCCGTGAACAGCCATGTGGCGGTGTCTTCGTCATGGTAGGCGCCGCGCCCAACACGGGCTGGCTCGCGGATTTGGTGGAGCTCGATGCGAAGGGCTTCGTGCTCACAGGCGAAGCGGTCGGAAGCAAGTTCCCGCTCGGGACCTCGACGCCGGGCATCTTCGCGGCGGGCGACGTGCGTGCGGCGTCGACCAAGCGAGTGGCGGCGGCCGTGGGCGACGGCTCCGTGGTCATCAGCCAGGTGTGGTACCACCTCAACGGCTGATCATGGCGACTCCGTCGTCGTGATCGGGAGGAGCCCGAAGGGTGATGCATGTATTAGTTCTCGAATGCTAGCGCGGTCGCGCGGCGGCAGCTGTGCGACGCGCAACTGTCGACACCCGGCCGGTGGATGCAACTCAGGTCGTTGCAGCACCCTTGCGCGCCCGCATCGCGAGCCACGCCAGCAACAAGAGCGCGACGCCGCCACCCACCCAGAGCCCGACCGGCAGGGAGTTGTCCGATGTGCTCCCCTCGGGTTTACCGAGAACGGTCCATTCGAGCACGCTGGAACGGCCCGGATTGTCGGTCTGCTGGAACGCCACCGACAGGGATTGCCCGGCGGCCACCAGTTCGGCGGTCTTGCCTGGCGTCGCCAGCTTCACCGTCCGCTGCTTGCCGTTGACACGCTTGCGACAGTATTTGAGATGGTCCGTCGCGGACGAGACGGCCCGAGTAGGGGTCAGCTTCACCCTCATGGCACCGGGTTGGGTGTCGACTACCGCATCGACCTTCACCTCGAAGACGCACTCGAGGATGGAGGAAGCGTGGGCGGGCGTCGCGAGCAATACGGCGGCGGCGACCAGGACTGGGGCGGCGAAGATACGAATGAAACGGGACATGGGGACCTCCTGCGTTGAGTTACTCCCTCTAACGAGAGAGACGTCGTTCTGATCCACGTTATCTTCTGGGTGGCGTCGACAAGCGCTACAGTGGCCGGGTGCGACGTGCCGTAACACTATCGAAGCGAGCCGTGCAGGCCTTTCTGGCGGTGCTGCTGGTGGTGAGCGTGACTCCGGGAGCAGCGGCCTGTGGCCCGAAAGCGGCCGCCCGGAAGGCGGAGTTGGCGACCCCACCTCCCGCCGGTTTCCACGAGGCGCTCCGCCCAGCCAAGGACGGTTTGCTGGCGGGCTCCACGGACGTCGTGAAGGGGGCGGCCTGGGGCTACTTTCCTGGCTACACCGTGCCCTTTCTGCCGCTGGACGGCATCGCGTTGAAGCCGTGCCGTCGCGAGGTGCCAGCGGCCGGTGGTCGCTACATCGTCTTCGCCGGCTCGGTGCCGGTAGCCGTGAGGATCGATGGGAGTCGCGCCGAGGTGTGGGGCTGGAACCGCAAGAAGCGGTGCCTGGCCCGGGCGGAACTGAAGTGGCCCACGGTGTCGGCTCGGAGGGCGGGGCGGCTCGTTGGCCGGGCTGCCTACATCGAGTTCCAGGAACCCTCCCAGAAGCCCGTTTCGACGGTGCCGTCGCGGTTCGAGGCCGAGTTGGACCCGGGAAAACCCGGCAAGGAGAGGCTCGAGGTGACCGCGGACGGATTCCTCATCCAGTCAGGTCGTGAGGTGCTGGCCCGCTATGTGTCACGTGCAGCCAGCCTGGGTGCACGGTTGCGCGAGGCGACCGTCGAGGTCCGCAAGGGGCGGGCTGGCCGCTATCGGATCACTTGGTCGGTTCGCATGAAGACGGTCGATCGAGCGGCGTTCAGCGGCAGAGGCACAGAGAAGGTCGAGCTGGAGTGGCGGCCGGCGACCCGACGTCTGACGTGGATAACGGCGAACGCGCAGTCGGAAGCCAGACACCGCGCGGAGGGGTGCCTGCAGGAGTTCGTGGTCTGTCATTCAGCGTCGTTGGCCACGGCCTGGGGTGACGGGTGGCTGGTGACCAGCACCGTGAGCGAGGCGTTTCGCGAGGAGAATACCTCCGTGAATCCAGCGGAATGTGGCGCCCATGGACCGTCAGAGCCTGCAAAGCCGTCTCAGCTGACTACCCATTACGCCGTATGGGTGACCCCGAGTGGGGGCCGCATCCCCCTGGACGGTCGTCCCAAGCGGATGCCTACGGCCCAGACGCCCGCCACGGGGCAGGCGAAGCTCGGAGGCCCTGACGCCTGCACGGACGGGTTCGAGTAAGTCGGTCCTACTCGTGGGTCTGGTGGAGCGTAGCCACCGCCTCCATGGCGACGCGTACGCCGTCCGTCACGGCGGCGCGGCGCCAGGACGCTGACGATGGAGCAAAGGCCTCCATCAGCCGCTCCTTGGCAGCGGCGTACTCCGGCGACGCCACGTTGGCGTAGTGGTGGGCACGGTTCTCCTCGCGTAGCGCCGCGATGACCTCCAGGACGTTGCGCGTGCCGAACTCGGCGAGGAGGCAGTGGTACTCGACGTTTGGTAGCTGCTCCTGCAGCCAGGAGCCGAGGACGCCGCGGATCGGATAGAGCACGCCGTCCTCGCGGAGCGCCTCGATGTTGTCGGCGCCGAAGACGCCCTTGAGCCAACGCACCCGGTCGCTGGCGTCCTGCTCGGCCGACGCCAGCGTGTACGTGCCCCACTTGCCCATGCCCGTGTGCAGGTCGATATGCATGACCCGCTCCGTCTTCCCGAACCAGCCGGGCAGCTTCTCAGCGAGAGCCTGCTGACTCCAGGCCGGTTTGGCACCGCCGTAGAACAGGCCCTTTGGAAAATCGTACTGGCCCACCGCGACGGCGGCCTTCAGCGCCGCGAAGCCGTGCTTGAGGATTTGGAAACCCGCCCGCGGAAGGAAGGCCTCGAAGCCGGCCGGCGGGGTCGGCGGGTTGAGCATGCCGTCCAGCAGGCGGTAGCCCTCCTCGGCGCCCGCAAAGTCCTGACCCTGCAACAGGAAGTTGCGGTTGAGGTCGATGTTGTCCTCGTTGACGCGTCGCACCCACGCGAACCCGTAGGGGTTGACGGCGTGAACCAGGACCAGCGCAGTGCCCTTCGGCGGAGTGAGCTGCCGCCATGCTCTGTCGAGCAGGGCCAGCTGCACCGCTGAACCGAAGTAGCCTTCGACGCCATGGGTGCCGCTGGAGACGACCACAGCGCGAGACGGGCTCTCGGCCCCTTTCCAGGCGACGTCGATGGCGAGCTCGACGTCGTACGGGCCCACGCCGGGGAACGGGATGGCGTCGAGGCGGAAGCCCGCGGCCGCGGCTGCGTTGCGGAAGCGGCGGCGGGCGGTGGCGTAATCGGGGGAGAAGAAGCGCTCGTCGGACATGGGGCGACCATCGCACTCCCCGACGCGGGCTTCAACCGGACACGATGGCTACTTGCCCAGCATCTCTTTGACCAGGTGCTTACCGGCGTAAAGCGACTCCAACGCCCACAGCATGAACCGCGCGTCGACGTGGATGGACCGCGTCTTGACGGTGTCGAACACCCAGTCGGACGCCATCGCTTCATAGTTGCCGTCGAACAGGAGCCCCACCAGCTTGCCCTCGGCGTCCAGGGTCGCCGATCCGGAGTTGCCACCGGTGGTGTCGACCGTCGAGACGTAGTTCACCGGCACGCTTCCGAGCTTCTTGTCTGCCCAGCGCGACTTCACCTTGCCGGCATGGAGTGCCTCGGCCGCCTTGCGCAGGTCCTTGGGGCAGTCGAACGGCTCCTTGCCGGTGTCCTTCTGCAGGATGCCCTTCAGGGTGGTCTGCGGGGCGTAGTTCACCGCCTCACGCGGCGAGTAGCCCCGCACGTGTCCCCACGTCACACGCAGCGTCCCATTGGCGTCGGAGTACAACGCCTTTCCTTTCCAGTCCCGCAGCGCGGCCATGTAAACCGGTCGTAGCCGGGACATGGCGCCCTGGATGGCTTCGCTGCGGTCCTTGGCTGCGCGTCGGTCGGCGTACAGCGCGGACGACAACTGAATCAGGCGGTCGTCTACCTTCTCGACATCGGCCCGTTTGGCGCCGAAGAGCTTGGCGCGGGTCGCCTTCGCGGTGAGCACCGTGGGCTTTTCGAACAGCCACGCCACCGCACGCTCCACCTGGCCCTTTCGCACGCCGCCGCCGAGCGCGGGGCTGGTGTCGTTGGCGTCGGCGAACCGCTTGAGCCACGCGTCGAGCCCGGCGATGCGGCCCCCGTCGGGCAGGCGAGCCGCCTCGAGCAGCAGCAGCAGCGCCATGCCGCGGTCGCCAGCGGGCACGTACGACTTGAAGCGCTGCTCCATCCGGCCCTTGAGGCGCTCGAAGTCGCGCTTCTGGTACCCCTCGTCACGCTCGGCGTCGGGCTTGGCGCGCTCCACCGACAGCCAATGCAGCATCGCCGCGGTGCGCAGCGACGTCGGCAGCCGGAACAGCCAGCTCAGCAGCTGGTCGGCGCGCTTGTGGGCGTGGGCCTTCGCCTGGACCTTTTCGAGCTCCTTCAAGGCGCCCGCATACTTCTTCGTCCGGTCCTTCTTGGCCGCTACCCAGGCCGCCATCTGCTGGTCGTCGCTGGCGCGTCGGTCCACCAGCTTGCTGGCCGCGAAACCGTCCAGGAGCCCGCCCAGGTACTTCTCGTAGTTGGCGAGGCCGGCGCGGATGGAGGTCAGCTTGACCTTGGCCTCCTTGGAGGTCTTCTGGACGGCCACGATGTCGCCGAGCAGCGTGGTGAGCAGCTGGCGCAGCCACGGGTAGTGTTGCTGTGCGACGAACTTCAGCACGTCGGCGGTGCGGTATCGGTTCGTGCTGCCCGGGTAGCCGGCGACCATGACGAAGTCGCCGGGCTTGACCCCCTTGCCGACGGTGAGGTGCTTCTTGGGCGTGTAGGGAACGTTGGTCTTAGCATGCTCGGCCGCCTTGCCGTCCTTGCCGACATATGCGCGGAACAGGGCCCAGTCGCCGGTGTGGCGCGGCCACATCCAGTTGTCAGTGTCACCCCCGTAGACGCCGACTGCGCGCGGCGGGGCCTGCACAAGGCGGATGTCGCGCAGCTCGAGCTGGTCGATGAGAAGCCAGCGCGCGCCACCGTCGTAGGCCGCTACCCGGCAGCGGGTGTTGGGGCGCTTCTCGCAATCGGCGAGCAGCTTCTTCTTGAGCCCGTCGACCGCCTTGAACACCGCCTTGTCGTCCTTGGCCTTGGCGATGGCCGCGTGAAACTTCTTCGTGACATCGGTCTGCTTGCGGGCGACCAGCACCCGCGACGTGGGCCCTGCCCAGCGCTCGTCGGCGCGGTCTTTGGCGGTGAACCCCTTCTCCAGGAGGTTGGGGCCCTTCACTGAGTTGAACTGGATGGCGCCCACCGCACAGTGATGGTTGGTGACGATGAGCCCATCAGCGCTGACGAAGGACGCCGAGCAGCCGTTGAAGTGGATGACCGACGCCAGTGGCCCGTTGTCCAGGTCGGCGAGCTTCTTGGCCGGAAGCTTCAAACCGTCTTTCTTCAGCTGCTTGGCCAGTGCCTGGAGCTCGTCGGGGGTCCACATCCCCGCGTCAGCGAGTGCCGGCCCTGCGGCCAGCGCCAGGAGCGCCAGACAGACGAGGGCGAAGAGAGTGGGGCGGGGGGAGCGACGGATGGGGGAATCGGCCACGGGGCATCCTCGAGAAACGGCGGTCGTTGAAGGCCGCGCAGTCTAACGGCGATGACCCCGGTCATCCAGGACCATCCGAGGTGCTGCACCTAGCCGATGGGCGGGGCGAACAGGAGCAGGGCCAGGGTCCAACATCCCACCACGGTGACGCCCATGAAGAAGCCGAGGAAGGCCGTCTGGCCGAGCGAGCGCTTGTGCAGCCCGACCATGAGGAACGGCATCATGCTGAACTGCACGATCTCGGCGCCGAAGACGTACCAGGGCACGACGCCTGCGCCGGGCCCCGGCATGTCGACGTAGACCCAGAGGTCGCCCCACTTGGCGAGGTACTCATAAAGCGGCACGTAGAGGGCACCGAAGAGCGCCGACGCTGCCATCCCGACATACAGCGGCCCGCCCTCGATGCCGGCGTCGGCGGCGAGGCCGAACTTCTCGCGGATCATGTCCATGGTCAGCCAAATCTGGAAGGCCGCCGGGATGTAGAGCATGGGCAGGTACAGCGGAGATTCGAGCAGGAAAGGACCGCCGGCGGTGTACGTGAGCCCGCCGTGGTGCACGCAGATCCAGTCACCGACGAGCGTCAGCGGCGCGCCGCACAAGCCGATGAGACCGAGGCGGGGCCAGAGCGCGTCTCGGGTCTTGAGCCAGTGAACCGACAGAATCATTGGGCTGGCGATGGCCAGCAGGGTGGCTCCTGGCCATCGCAGCTCGAAGACGGCGATGACGATGAAGGCCAGCGTCGTCACCACCGCGGAGATGATGGTGTAGCGATGGCGGGACGCCACAAGGGTGTCCGTGTCCACGACAACGGGAGCCGAGGCAGCGGGGGCGGCAGAGATCACGTAAACGCTCCGGTTTGGGGCAGGGGACAGGGGGCAGGGCGGTGCCGGTCAGCGGCGGCGCGGTGGCGCGTAGAGGTAGATGGCCCGGACGAGGCCCCAGAAACCGGCCATCGAGGAAGCCGCGATGGCGGTCTGCAGAGGCGGTCCCGCGCTTGGCAGGGTCACCAGGACGTGTGCAACGATCCAGACGTCGCCGAGCAGCAGCGCCTCCTGAAAGAGGCGGAAGCTGGGGAGGTGGAGGTCGGGCTGGAGCAGAAAGCGCACGTAGAGCCAACCGACCAGGGACGCGACGACTCCGGCGTACATGTACAGGAGGCCGTGTGCGGCGCTGTGGTCTCCCGCTCCCAGAAGCTGCTCCAGGAAGGTGTCGGGGGCGGCCAACCAGTAGGCCACCGATCCGAGGGTGATGGGGACCTCGACCCAGAAGATGCCACGCCAGAGACGGGGCAGGGCCGTAGCTGCTACCTGAGGGGCTTCGAGGGTCGCGCTCAACAGTTCACCTCGGGGGCGTAGTTGCGGGGCTCGACTGCGAGTGTTGCCACTCGAGCCGACCGAGACCATGGCCCTCGGTTGAGGGGCGCCTGGAGATTTGTTGAGACCGTCAGAGTCAAAAATGGGCAGGTGCCCATATTTTCTCTTGAGTTAATCTGGGTAGGTGCCCATATTGCGTTCACGACACACACTCGAGGAGGAGCGGATGGACATCGCGTCGCAGTACGTCACGGTCGGGTCAGACCGGATTCACTACTTGGAGGCAGGGGAGGGGCCTGCGTTGCTGCTGGTTCACGGCTGGCCCACCAGCGCCCAGCTGTGGCGGAACATCATCCCGTCCCTGGCGCCGATGCGGCGGGTCATCGCGATCGACCTGCCGGGGTTCGGCCGCTCCACCAAGGCGCTCCAGAGTGCATACACATTCCGTTACTTCGCATCCGTCATGGACGGGTTCCTGGCTGCGCTCGGTATCGACAAGGTCGGGCTGGCCGTCCACGACCTCGGGGGGCCGGTGGCGCTGTATTGGGCGGTGAAGAACCCCGAGAGGGTCACCGAGCTCGCGGTCCTCAACACCCTGGCGTATCCCGGCAAGCCGACCTGGGCTGTCGCCGCCTTCGTCGCGGCAGCGTCGATGCCGGTCGTTCGTGACCTGTTGACCAGCGACTGGGGCATCCGGAGCTCCATCAAGGTGGGCATGCAGGACAAAGAAGCCGCCAAGGAAGCTGGGGGCATCTACGCCCGCGAGTATCGAACGCGGGAGGACCGGCGTGCCCTGGCCAAGTCGGGGTGCCACTTGAGCCCGCGTGGGATGCAGACCATCGGAAAGGGCCTCGCCAGCCTACGCGTCCCGACCACCCTCCTGTACGGTGCCCATGACCGGATCTTGCCGGACGTGGAGCGGACGATGACACGACTCAGCGCCGAATGGCCGCATGCAACGCTGAAGCGGCTCGACCAGGCCGGGCACTTCCTTCAGGAGGACGCTCCAGCGCAGGTAGGCGACCACCTGGCGTCGTTCCTGAAGGCCAACGACGCCTCGGCTGCGGCATAGATGGCGGCTCGCCTCAATGCCGCCCAGAAAGCGGTCGTTCGTCAGAATCTGCTTGCGTCGGCGGCGGCTGACTTTGCGGTGCATGGGTTCGCGGGCGCCAACGTCAACCGCATCTCGCAGAGCGCTGGGTACGCGCGCGGCACCATCTACAACTACTTCGAGTCCAAAGCGGCCTTGTTCGCCGCGGTCGTGGGCCAGGGCACGAGCCTGGCCGTCGCGGCCTATCGTAAGACACCCGGCCTGGACGCGCTGAGCCCGCGTGAACAGCTCGAGGCCCTGGTGCGCGCCGACGTCTCCATCGTCTTGAAGGAGGAGGCGTTCACCCGCGCGTCGTTGGCGGAGATGTTCAGCCCCCGCCCAGAGACCGCCGACGCGGTTCAGGCGGCTCTGGCGCCATTTGCACGAGAGCTGGTCGCCATCTTCGCGCGCGCTGAGAAGGACGGGGCCACGCTGGAGCCACCGATGAACCCCATCCAGCGGGCGGCGTCGACGATGGGGCTCATGTGCACGCTCTACGCGGCACAGTGGCGGGGTGCCCAGCCGCTGTTCGACTGGGAGCTCATCCCAGCGCACGTCGCTGGCGTGATGCTACCCAGCTGACAGCGCAGCAGCCAGTGGCCTGAGTCAGGCGTCCTCGTCCCAGGTGTGCTCGGTCTGGTGGGCGTGGAGGTCCGCGCCGATCTTGAGGAGGATGAGGAGGATGACAATGAGCATGGGGGCGTTCAACGTCATCATGATCCAGCCGCCGGCGATAAGGGTGAACTGCATGAGGAAGATACGCTTGTAGGGCGCCATCATCTGCTCGTCGAGGGTCACGTGCTCGTGCTCTTTGCCGTCCAGGAAGTTCACCTTGAAGGAGTAGCCGTGGCTAACCACCAGGCTGGTCAAGCCAGGCCACAGCGGGGCCAGGTAGGCGGGTATGTTCTCTACGCCAAACCAGCCTGCCTGCTGGACGGGGGCTGCGGTCAGCACGCCCCAGTCCTGGTTGTACAGACCCTGAAAGGGGGAAGCGGGGTCGAAGAAGCTGAGGATGAAGGCCGCGTGCCCCAACATGAACCCCCCGAAGTGCACGGTGAAGAACGCGCTCAATGGGATGCCCTTGGTAGGATCAATCTTCACCATCTTGGCGATGTTGAACCCGCCGATGATGGCGCTCTCGGCCCAAAACAGCAGCATCACGTTGAGTAGCGTCCAATCGAGGACGACGATGCCCACGATCGGTACCAGGTTGGCGGCCACCAACAGCCACGCGCTGCCGCTGCGAGGGATGAGGGTGGCTCTCTTGGGCGCGAACTCGGGAGGGATGGCCATGGCGAAGTGATACCATGAGTCTGCTGCCGTCGGGGCCGGCCTTATAGCCCGGGGGTTAGGTAAACGCGCGCTCGCCCTTGGCCGCGCGGTCGACAATCTTGGCCAGGCGCTTCTGCCGGGTGGCAACCCGCTTGGCGGACTTGAGCGCAAACAGCGCGGCCTTCTTCTCGCTCGCTGGATAGTCGTTCCACGTGGCCGCGACCTTGGGATCGGCATCCAGGGCTTCCTGCAGATCTGCGGGCACGACGAGGGCCTCGATGTCGTCCAGAAAGCTCCACGAGCCATCGGTCTTGGCCCTGGCAATGGCCTCCAGGCCGGCGGGCTGAAGACGTCCGGCGGCCTCCAGCGCTTCCAGATGGCGCTTGTTGATCGCGCTCCAGTGACTTCCCTTCTTCCGCGGGCTGATGAGCTGCTTGAGACGGTCATCGTCGATGCGCTTGACCTGCCCGTCGATCCAGCCCCAGCAGAGCAGCTCCCGGACCATCTCCTCCCAGGGAACGTAGTGCTCCGGCACCCGTTTCTTGTATCGGATCAACCAGATGGAGCCCGGCCGGTCGTGGTTGTTTGCGAGCCAGTCGTGCAGCTCGTCGAGGCTTTTGACCTCGACGTGTTCCTTGTCGTCCTTGCCGCTCGGCACATTGTCCGCCTGTCGTCGCTTGTTGGGCCAGCACGGTCAGGGGACCATTGCTCTGAAGAGGAGGCAACCATGGACAGGGTGGCAGGACGTGCCTTCGCCCTGGTGGGGTCAGCGAGCCCGGTCCATGACCTGCGTGAACAGAGCGTGCAGCTCGTCGCGTTCGAACGCCGAGGCGGATGGGCCGATGGCAAGCTCCACCAGCCAGGTCGCTGGGACCCCCGTGGGGCGCAGTTGGCCGAACAGCCACGCGCTGTGCTGTTTGGCGACCTCATACGCCGCCCGCTCGAGGGCATCTTTGTCGCCGTGCAAGAACACGAACATGTGGTTGGTGGGAGGTGGGCTCGGATGGACCCGGATGCCGTCGATGCCGTCGAGGATTTCGGCGATCTCCTGCGCTCTGGCGACATAGCCGGGCACCTCGGGCAGACGGCGCTCGATCCCACGTCTGGCGGAGACCACGTACGGATAGATGTACACCAGGTTGCCGCCCTGCCGCCGTTGCCAGATGCGGGCCTGCTCGATGAAGTCAACCGGGCCGGCCAGAGCGGCGCCGGCGATGGCGCCAAGGGTCTTGTAGAAGGACACATAGACCGAGTCGAAGAGGCCAGCGATGTCCGACAGCGAGCGCCCATAGTGGGGCGTGCACTCCCAGAGCCGCGCTCCGTCGAGGTGTAGGCGTATGCCGTGCTCACGGGCATGGGTCGTCAGCGCCACCAGGTCATCCCAGGACGGCAGCTGGCCGCCGATTTCCCGCTGGGGCAGCTCGATGAGTAGCGCAGCCAGCGGCTCGGCGGCTGAGCGCAGGTCGTCGAGGGTCATCAGCCGACGGGGCCCGCCCAGATGGGTGGCGACAAGACCATGCAGCTCTCCGTAGGCGCCGTGTTCATGGAGCTCGAGGTGACAGGTGGGGTGGAAGCCGACCCTCGATAGCTTGCGCTCGTCGCACCAGAGCCGCAGCGCGATGGGCTGCGCCATGGTGCCGCTCGGCATGAACACCGCCGCTTCCTTACCGAGCAGCGCCGCAACCTCCTCCTCGAAGGCGCGGGTATAGTCGCCTTTTCCGTATCGCTCGATCTCCGGGTCATCGGGTGCTGCCTCCGCAAGTTCTCGGAGTGCGTCCCCCATGACGTGGGGGCGCGACCCCATGGAGAGCCAGCGGGTGCAGGCCAGGCGGGCGTCGATGCGCTCCTGGTGCGAGGGGAGGGGCGGGTCGGTGTTGGGCATGGCCCGGTCGAGCCTAGCGCACGCGCCGGCGCAGTTCGAGCAGATGGGTTAAGCTGCGCGACGGTTCGAGACACGCATGGAGGTCGGACATGGAGACCGGCGGGAGCGATGAAGGTGCGCCCTGGCAGCGCCTGCGGGACGTACTGGGGGACCTGGACCTGGAGCCGCTCGCCGGGGCGTTCCTCGAGCGCGTTGGGGCTTACGACGAGGGCGCGTTCGTGGTGTGGCTGGCGCGGCATAAGCACATCCAGGGCAGCGACGTGGCGGCGTGGGCCGCTCGCGCGCGGGTTGACGCCAACGACATCGACGCACTGTTGGACACCATCGAGGAATCGGACAAAGGCTCCGGGACGACCATGCGGTTCTCGTCCAGTCGGGAGCACTTCGAGCTGCTCACCGAGGTGGGCCGTGGCGGAATGGGGTCGGTCTTTGTCGCCAAAGATGGTCGGCTGTGTCGCACCATCGCGCTGAAGAGATTGACCGAATCGCCCGGCGTCGACCGCGCCCGACGATTCGTGCGCGAGGTGCAGATCACCGCGCAGCTGGAGCACCCGCACATCGTGCCGGTGTACTCGTTGGAGCTGGTGGACGGCGAGCCCGTGTTCGCCATGAAGCTTGTCCAGGGTCACAGTCTCGACACGGTGCTGAGGACCACGCGCCGTGCGTACGACGATGGAGAGTCCCTGGACAACACGTTGTCGCTGGGCCACCGACTCGAGGTCTTTCTGAAGGTCTGCAGCGCGGTCGCGTACGCACACAGCAAGGGTGTCCTGCATCGCGACATCAAACCGGCGAACGTGATGCTGGGCCCTCACGACGAGATCTATCTGGTGGACTGGGGCGTGGCGCACGTCATGCGGCGGAACCGCGCGGCAGAGCCCGTCGCGGTGGAGGAGGCGTTGTCCTTCGACGGGGTCTCGCTGGCGGTGCACGACACCCACATTGGGCTGTCAGGAACCCCGGCGTACATGTCGCCGGAGCAGGCTGGGCGTTCTCGGATGATCGCCGAGCCTTCTGACCAGTACGCCCTGGGCTTGTTGCTCTACGAGCTCGTGACGCTGCAGATGGCGAACCGCGGCGAGTCCGTGCAGGAGTGCCTCAGGAATGCGCTGAATGCCGACATTGCCGCGGTCAAGCACCTCTATCGCGAGCCCATCCCGCGGGAGTTGGCGGCCATCATCAAGAAGGCGACCACGCGGATCCCTTTGGACCGGTACGAATCGGTCGCGGCGATGGCCGACGATATTCGAAGCTACCAGCGTGGGCTCCCGGTCCAGGCGCTCCCTGAGGGGCCTCTGGAGCGCGTAGGTCGATGGTTGCGGCGCCATCGACGCTGGGCGCTGGGGACGCTGTTTCCACTCGCCATCCTGGTGCCGGCCCTGGCCATGCTCTCCCTGTCGAGCTCCGTCTCGGCTCAATCGGGTGAGCGAATGGTGGAGCGGCTGGCCGACCAGCTGAGGGGTGAGATTGTCGACCGGGTCACCACCGCCCTGGGGTCCTACCTCGAGCCCGTCAAGCTGTCGGTGCGAGAGAACGTCGACCGCGTCACGAGCAGTGGCGAAGGGCTGACGGACCACCAGCGTTGGGCCGACCACTTCTCGGCACAGCTACGTCGCTTCGCGGACCTCCAGTACGTCTTCGTCGGCGTCGATGATGGGCGCTTCATGGCCGTGCGACGCACCTCGGAGGGCTTGCAGTTCGAGACGGCGACCGCGACCCGGCGCATCGACGACGACGGCTCCCTGGGGAAGGTGCTGAAGCGGCATACCGACTATGACCCGCGGGTCCGGCCCTGGTACGTCGCGGCGAGAGACGCAAAGGCGCCCAGGTGGCCCAAACCCTACGTATATCGCAACCAGCCGACGCTCTTCATCACGCACGCGCACCCCATTTATGGCGACGGCGGTCAGTTGCGCGCGGTATTTGCATCGGACCGGACCCTGCGTCAGCTGGATACCTTCCTGCAGGGGCTGCGCATCGCCAAGCAGGGCAGGGCCTACATCGTGGACCGCAGCGGCTGTCTGGTGGCGGCGTCGGTGCCCATGCCGAACCGGACCGCTTGCGATGATCCGAAGGCGTCGACCGACCCATTGATCGCCGCTACCGCCAAGACCCTCGCCAAGCACCCCGAGCTGGCCCCCAACAAGGTGCAGACGGACACGCCCTTCGAGTTCGACCTCGACGGTGCGAGACAACTCGTGCAGCTGGCTCCCTTCGCGGACCCGCACGGGATCGACTGGGTGATCGTCGTGGCCCTGCCGCGGTCGGACCTGACCCAGGAGCTGGACGAGCAGTCGCGGACCGCCTGGGTCCTGGGCCTGGGCCTCATCCTCGCCGCGCTGGTGATGGGCCTGTTGATATGGTTCCGGGTGCGAGACGCGTCCACCGATTGACGGCGCTCCGCGGTTGATAGCAGTCCCAGTGTTCCACAATCCGGCGCTCCTCGACGGGTGCGGAACGAAGCTGGGGCAAATGCCCGGCTGGGTTGAATCGCGCCGTCCCACTCGCCACCATGTCGGCCAACCAGGCACGCAGGGGAGGGCGCACTTGGTCTCCTGGGTACTCACCGCAGTGATGACGCTGATCGCCATCGCGGCTGTCGCGTCGGCGCGCCGGGGTAATGACGCGGGAGACTGGGGCTGGTCCGAGGTGTCGCAGCTGTTGACCGACGTCGAGCCTGCTGGACCGGATCACGCCGTCGCGCGGTTTCGAGGGCACCACGTAGAGCTTCACCGCGTGAACTGGGTTCTGACCTACGAGGTCCGCTCGGACCGACTGCGAACGTTTTCCTCGGCGACCGGTTTGTCGAGTCAGACGACTCTCGCGGGCCGGGTGCGTGGGTTTGGCATCGAGGTGATCCGGACGGATGGTTTTCGTGGAATCGTCCGTGGCAGGGACCTCCAGCACCTGCAGGTCCTGGTCGACCAGCGGCTGGCCGCCATTGGCGAGGTGTTGGATAGAGCCCCCGAAGGACCTTGTCTCGGTGTCGTGACGTCGTAAGCGATGGCTGGGTGCCGGCGTGACTCAGGGGACGCCGGGAAAGACTGACCCGCCAACGTCCCGCGCCCCTGACCCGCGTCGGAAGACCCTGTCCGATGTTGGCTTTCACGGACCCCGAACGCCTCAGCGAGCGGCTTTCACACTTGCTCCAGGGTACTGCGCTGGACGGTCTCTACTCGGGAGGAGAGGGCGAGGTTTAGTACGCGCTGTCGAAACCAACGGTGCGCGACGTCGGTGTCGGTGCGCGCGCTCCAGGCCAGACACATCTGGCCCACCGGGGTGGGCACTGGCAGGTCGAACCAGCGCAACCCCAGCCGCGGTGCGTAGAAGCGTGCGGTCCGTTCGTTGACGGCCGCCACGAGGTCGCTTCCAGCGACGAGCGCCGGGACCTGGAGGAAGTGCGGAACGGTCACGGCGACGTGCCGGATGAGCCCGCGTTCCGCGAGGGCCCGGTCGATGCCTGTAGCGGTGCCGGGACGCTCGGTGACGACCACATGTCGGCACGCCGCATAGTCCGCTGGCCCAAGCGGCGTGTCGAACAGGGGGTGGTCGGCGCGCGCGACGCCGACCAGCCGCGCCTGAAAGAGCGGTTCGATGAAGATGTCAGTGGTGGCGGCCTCGGCAAACCCCACGAAACAGTCGGCGTCGCCCTCCCGCAGGGGGGCGTAGTCCTGGAAGTGGGCGGCATGCCGCAGGGCGACCGTGACACCTGGCGCGCACGAGGCGAGGTCCAGCGCGAGCGGAACCAGGAGCACCGACTGGGCGAAGTCAGACGCAGCGACGACGACGCTCAGCTCGCTCGTGCTGGGGTCGAAGTTCTGACACCGCCTCAGGGCATCTCTGAAACCTCCGACCCCACGCCGCACCGGCTCACGCAAGCCTTCGGCCAGGCTGGTGAGCACCATGCCACGCCCACGCCGCACCAGGAGCGGGTCTTCGAACAGGTGCCTCAGCTTCGCCAATGTGTTGCTCAGTGCCGGTTGGGTCACCCCGAGACGCTGGGCTGCGCGGGTGATGCTCCGCTCCTCGAGGAGCACGTCCAGGGCGACCAGCAGGTTGACGTTCACGGTCGATACATCATGCATGGTGATGATTCATGTCATTTTTATCACCGTTTTCGCATGGTGTGATTCGCACTACCTTCGGTTCACACACTGACAAGGAGTCACCCCATGCGTTTGGCTATCCCCGCACTCATGTCCTTCCTGCTGCCGGCCTGCGCCACCACCCCAGACGTTGCCCCAAAGACGTCCGGCCCCGAGGTGGGTGCCGTCAAGGAGGTCATTGATCGCTACGAGCACGAACTCAACGCTTCCAACGTCGACGGCATCGCCCGCCTATATGCCGACGACGGGGTGTTCATGCCCCAGCACGTGCCAGCGGCTGTGGGGCGCAAGGCCATCAAGGGCCTGTACGGCGGCATCCTTGGCGCCATCGACCTGGACATCGTTTTCACCGTCGACGAGCTCGAGGTCATCGGCGACACCGCCTGGGCCCGCACGCGGTCCAAGGGCACAGTCAAGGTTATCGAAACCGGTGCCACCAACCCCGAGGGCAACCAGGAGCTGTTCGTCTTCACTAAGCGCGACCCAGAAGGGGCCTGGAAGATCGCTCGCTACATCTTCACCACCACCAACCCACGCTAGTCACCATGAGCACCACGATGAACGCCTACGTCTTACGGCGCGTGCGGGAGCCGCCCTGCATCAGCCCCGCATCGCCCGGGCTACGGCGTCGGACAGCTCCCAGCGGTCGAATGGCTTGTGAAGAATATGGGTGAGGCTGGCTCCTCCGTCGTCGGCCACGTCCAGACTGTAGCCAGTCATGAAGACGGTCGAAATGGGGCCGAAGCGGGTTCGCAGCGTCCGGTAGAGCTGCACACCACCGACACGAGGCATCACGAGGTCGGTCAACACGAGGTCCGGAAGGTCTGACCGCTCAGCCAATCGGTCGAGGACCGCCAGCGCCTCGTCGCCGGCCGAGGCTTGTGAGACCCGCCAGCGGGCGTCCGCCAGCATCCGTCGGACGCCTTCGCGGACGACATCATCGTCTTCCACCAGCAGGACATGGCCTGGAGTGATGCCTGGATCGCCGAGCCCCGACGCCAGAGACACGGCCGCGGGCGGTGGAACTTCCGGCAGCGTGAGCGTCATGGTGGTCCCTTCGCCGAGCGTGCTGTCCACCGTCAAGCTGCCCCCAGCAGCAGACGCCAGGCCATAGCACATGGACAAGCCAAGGCCGGTTCCCTTCTCCAAACCCTTGGTCGTAAAGAAAGGCTCGAAGCATCGTTCACGGACCTCGGCCGCCATGCCCACCCCATCGTCGGCGACCGTCAAGACGATGTTCGCGCTCTGCGTGCCGTCCCCATCGACAGTCGGCGGGCGCGGCTTTCGCCTCAGCGCGATGCGAAGCACACCTGAGCCCGACATCGCATCATTGGCGTTGAGCACCAGGTTCATCAGGATCTGCTCGAGCACGGTGGCGCTGGCATTGACCTGCAGGGGACCCTTGTCGTGTTTCACCTGCAGGTCCAGCGATTCTGGGAGCAATCGCTCGAGCACCGGGGCCAGGTCGGTCACGGCGGTCACCGCGTCGGTGCTGGCGGACACGGTTTTTTTGTCGCGGCGCGAGAACGCAAGAAGTCGGCGCGTGAGCTCGGTGGCGCGGTGGCAGGCGTCCAGCACCTGCTGCAGATCGCTCTTCACCGCGGGGTCGATGATCTGCTCCTGGGCCAGCTGAGTGAACGCGTGGACGACCATGACGATATTGTTGAAGTCGTGGGCTACCCCACCGGCCAGGCGGCCCACCGCTTCGAGGCGCTGTGCCTGCTGTAGCTGCGTCCACAGATTGACGCGCTCTTGCTCCATTCGCGTTCGCTCTCGCGCCGCGTCGATGACGCGCGCCAGGAGAGTAGGCGTGAGCCCGTCTTTGGGCAGGTAGTCCGACGCGCCCTGCTGGATGGCCTGGGCGGCGAGCCGCTCGTCGCCCATGGCAGACATGAGGACGACAATCTTGCCCAGCTTGACGAGTTCCGGCAGCACGTCGATGCCGTCCCGGTCGGGAAGGCGATTGTCGAGCAGGACAAGGTCGCACTCGGAACTCGCGGCCAGAGCAAGGCCTGCAGCCGCGGTCGCCGCCTCTTGCAACGGCTCGCGCAAGGCTTTGTCCAGCATGCGTCGAACCAGGGTTCGGTCGACCGGATTGTCGTCGATCATCAAAATCATGGGCGTACCAGGCCGCGAGCCGCAGGTGGCCGCGACAAAGAAGTCGCTACGCATGCCAGCACCGACGTGCCTGTCCCGCGGTGGCTGAACTGCCTAACTGTCCGAATGTGAAAACTCTAGCAAATTGAAGGTGTCCGTGTCAGTAGCCTGACGCCCGTCACGCGGAGAGTTGCCCGACGCTCCTCAGCTGTCCGTGGGCGCTACGCCGCACGAGGCATGTCCACGTAGAAGGTCGAACCCGTCCCGAGGCCGTCGCTGTGGCAGCCAACCTGGCCGCCGAGCTCCTTGGCAGCATTGGCACATGCGTGGAGCCCAAATCCATGGCCGTCGGCCTTGGTCGTGAAGCCGTGCCCAAACACCCCTCGGAGGGTCGCAGCGTCCATGCCGACCCCATCGTCTTTCACCTCGATGCGGACGGTGTCGTCGCGAAGCGTCGTGCGAATCGTGACATGGCCACGGTCGCCGTCGGGCCGTGTCAGGACGGCTTCGCGGGCGTTTTTGAGGTAGTTGACGAGGATGTCCATCAATCGATGGCGATCGGTGTGCACCTGCACGCCTCGTGTACTGTCATCGACGGCGAAGGTCACGTACTGCGAGTTGCCTGAGGCAGCCGACTCCATCGCCAGTGCCTCCGCCACCACATCGGCGACGACGCAGTCCTGGATGTGGGGCCGATAGTGGGAGTAGCTCTGCTGGGCGGCAATGACCGAGCGGAGATGCTCGAGACTGTTGCTGACGCGGTCACATTCCTCGAGCGCAAGCTCTCGCTCCCGCGTCAGTGCTTGCGTCACGCCGCAGAAGAAGCTGAGGACCTTGTCGCCGCGGGGGTCCTGGATGACGAATTGTCGCGGGGAGGTGCTCGACGTCAGCAACCCGACGGCTCGTTCCAGGTCGGCGAGGCGATGGGAGCCCACGTGCCCACGGATGACGCCGGCGGAAACAAACGCTTGGTTGAGGGCATTGCCCATGTTGTGAATGACCCCGGCGGCGATCTCGGCCATACCTGCTTTTCGCGACACCTCGAGCATCGTTCGATGCAGCTCCATCAGCTCGTCGGTACGGGCCTGCACCCGGGCCTCCAGGTCATCGTTGGCGCCGGCGAGCGCTCCCGCCAGTCGACGCAGCTTCAACATGACCAAGAGGATGATCACCACCAGCAACGTGCAGCCGAGGCCGAGCAGCACCCGGGTCCAGTGGTGTCGGGCGCTGGCCCGGTCAAAACTGGCCAGGTAGATCCCCTCGAGCGCCTTGTAGTGACCTTCCACCGTATGTCCCGTGATGGCCCCGATATCTCGGCGGACGTCGGTCAATGCGTCCTGAATCACTCTGCCATGTGCCACGAACGCGCGAAGGCCGGCGGCCGTCTTGCGCTTGGTTCCAGGCGCCGCCTCTTCGAGCAATGCCAGGTGGCCTCCAAGCTGCTCCAGAGTCTGCGGGCTGGGCTCGACGCTCGCGGCGAGGATAGCCTCGAGCGCGCGGCTGACCCCTTGTCGCGCTACGGGCGCGGACTTGAGCGCACCCAGGAGCTCTGATGCCAGGACAGGAATGTAGTGAAGCGAGTTCCGTAGCCGCGCAAGCTTGGTCTTGTAGTTCTCCAGCTGCGCGGTCTTCAGTGCCACCGTGTCGGCGAATCTCTTGGTCTCTCGTGCGATGTCCGCACGCCCCCGGGCGTCGACGAACGTGGGCACCCGGCGAATCTTCTGCGCCTGGGCGTCCAGTTCGGCGCGAAGGCGATTGAGCCGATCAAAGGACGAACGATGGTCGAAGCGAACCCAAAGGACCTCGGCCTCCAGGCGGCCCTCGAGCGCCGAGATGTCGTGCAGCGCCTGTCGAAAGGCCACGTGCTCCTCGGACGTACCGACACTGTCGTCGAATACCAGCGTCAGCGACAGTGCGACGACGCCCGCGACCAGCGCCGTGGCGATGATCATGCTCCTGGACCGGCCGCGGATCATGGTGACACTCCGCCGGAGGCCAGCAACTTGGGCTGTGGCGCGGTCAGGGCCAGAAGGAACGCCTCCAGGTCGTCAACCTCGTCGGTACTCAACTGTCGCCCCAGCTGATGACGCGCCATGATTCGAATCGTGCGCCGCAGGCTCGCCACCGAACCATCGTGGAGATAGGGCGCAGTCAACTCGACGTTGCGGAGGCTCGGGACCTTGAACATGTGGAGGTCGGCCTTGTCGCCCGTCACGTCGAAGCGTCCAAGATCGTCCATGGGCCTCGGGACCATCAGTCCGAACGTCTGGTACATGTTGCCGCCCACCGCGCGCCCCTGGTGGCAGCTGGAGCATCCGAGGTCGACGAACCGGTCGAGTCCTCGCTTCTGCTGAACAGAAAGCGCTGTCGTGTCGCCAAGCAGGAACTTGTCAAAGGGGGCGTCTGGAGTGAGCAGCGAGGCCTCGAAGGTCGCTATCGCGTCGACCACGGTCATCTTGCCGAGGCCGCGCAGTGGATAGGCTCGCTCGAAGTGGGCGATGAGGTCGGCATCGGTGGCCAGCGTGAACAGGATATTGGCCCAATCGCCGGACATCTCATCGCCGTTCTCAATGGGGCCGGAAGCCTGTTGGTGCAACGACCCCGCCCGACCATCCCAGAACTGGCGGAACGACAGAACGGCATTGAAGACCGTGGGCGAATTCCGGCTGCCCTTGCGGCCTCCGATGCCCACCGAGACGGGCAGTCCGTCGGTGCCGCCAGTCGCGAGAGAGTGGCACGACGCACAGGAAACGCTGTGGTCGGCGGATAGGCGTGTGTCGTGAAAGAGCCGCCGACCCAGCGCAACTCTCTCAGGTGGCAGGCCCGCCGCACGGGGTACAGGCTCGAACGTCCTCAGAATGCTGGCCGGGGCGGGTAAAGGGTCCCCGTCAGAGGCGGGAGCTGGAGCGTACGTGGGCTCCAAGCAAGACGTCGCTGCGAAAGCCGTCCCCAACAGAAGACGCAGCCATACTCGATAAGCGTGCATGAGAGGCCGGTTTGCACGTCGCGTGCCAGAACTTCTCGCACCCCCCGGAACGTCGGCCTGGCGACCGGATCGGGATGCGCTCCGAGCCAAATGGCCCCTCAAGGTGCTGCATTTTGCATCGGCGCGATGCAATGTGCAGCGGCAGCGAGGGGCGACGCAGGCGCTGAGCAGCTGAACATCCCACCGTGGCGGTTGGCACAAGACTTGCTGTTGCTGCGTGTTCGCACGACGGCCGCGGGGTCGTCATCGGGTCAACGCGAAGGCGAACAGACTTCCTCGGCGGGTGGGTCTGGGAGTCACGTTCCGCGCTCTCAGGACAAGGAAGGCAGGTGCGCAATGTTGGGTGAGCCGCAACCGGAAACCATTACGCAGGAGCTCTTTCAGCGTCTGCCTATTGGGATGACCCTCGCCCGATGGGAGGAGCCGCCCGATGCAGGCAGCTTCCGATTCTTGTGGGCCAACGACACCGCCGTGGCCATCCAGAACGCTATTCCCGGGGGTATCAAGGCCGCCGAGTTCGTCGGCAGGACGTTCCGTGAGGCGTTCCCGATGTACATGGGGACGGAGCTTCCGCAGGCCTATGCGCGCGCGATGACGTCGGGCGAGGCCCAACACATTGGCCAGCTTCACCACGTGGGCGCCAACGGTACCGAGACCACCTTCGAGGTGCGCCTCGTCAGGGCGTCTGCTGACATGGTCGCGGTGCTGTACGATGACGTCACCGCCCGGGTCGACGCCGAGCGGCGGCGCGACTTGCTCACTCGTGAGCTGATGCGCTCGAACCGGGACCTCGAACACTTTGCGCAGATCGCCTCCCACGACTTGAAGTCGCCGCTGCGCGATGTTCAGAACTTGGTGCGCTTCATCACCGAGGACATGGGCGACGGCCTTCCCGAGCAGACCCAGAGCCACTTTGCGGCTCTAAGACGGAGCGTGGCGCGGATGGAGAGGCTACTCGACGACCTGCTTACCTACTCTCGCGCCGGACGGGAGCGCCATGCGTGCGTGATGACCGAGATCGCCCAGCTGTTCGGCGATGTCGTCTGTATGACCTCGAAGCCGAAGGCCTTCCGGGTAGAGCTCAGGACCAGCGTCAGGCTCAGTCGAACCCATCGCGCTCCCTTGGAAGTGGTGCTGCGCAATCTGGTGGGCAACGCGGTGAAACACCACGGGCGCGATAACGGCTGCGTGACCGTTCAGGTTCAACCCGACTGCGCTCCCGGCTGGCTGAGATTCGCGGTGAGGGATGACGGCAAGGGCATTCCGCCGGCGTTCCACGACCGGATCTTCGGGATGTTCGAAACCCTGGAGCCCGCCCACGGGACCGAAGGTACGGGGCTAGGCCTGGCGTTGGTCAAACGCATTGTGGAGGCCCATGGGGGGACGATCGCGGTGGAGTCGCAGCTGGGGCACGGCGCCGAGTTCTCCTTCACCTGGCCCTGTGCAGGCGCGACGGCATGAACCAAGAGGCGGGCAAACAAGCCGTTCATGTCGTGGTCGTGGAGGACAACCCCATCGACGTCGAGGCTGTGCGTAGGGCGATGCGTGTTCGGGGCATGGACAATCCCGTGCATGTAGCCACCGACGGGCTCCTGGCCCTCGGACGGCTGCGGACCTTGCACCGGTTTCGTCGGCCGTTTCTGGTCGTGCTGGACTTGCGCTTGCCCCGGATGGACGGGCTCGAGTTCCTGGAGGCGCTGCGGAGCGACGAGGACCTGAAGTCGGCGGTGGTTTTCGTGCTGACGACCTCGGAGGAGGAGCGTGACATCTCCGCCTGCTACGCCTACCAGGTGGCAGGGTATGTGCTGAAACGGGGCGATGGGGGCGGGGTCAAAGACCTGCTGGAGCTGCTCGAGCTCTACTGTCGCGTCATCAGGTTGCCCGTCACGCCCAGTTGACTCAGGGCCCAGGCCACCCGAGGAACGCGATGGCCTGGGCTTGGGCGTCGAAGGGTCGATGCTGAACCACAGCGTCCGTCACGGTCAGCCCACTCTTCCTCGAACAGCAGCTTGGGCGTCTGCTCCTGATTCACGCCCGGACCCGGAGGTTCTTCGGGTCGTACAGCGGCCGGAGCGAGACCTTGGCGGGATAGCGTTCGTTGCCGATCTGGATCTCCCAGGTGGCCTCGGTACGCCACTTCTTCTTGATGGGAACGCCGGCTTCGATCATCACCAGTCCCACCGCGCCTCCCAGGGTGTGACCGTAGGAGGCGGTCCGGACATAGCCCACGGCGACGTCGTTTCGGTAGACGACCTCGCCATGGAACAGGAATTGCTTGGGGTCGAGCACCTGCACCTGCATCAGCCGGCGTGTCAGCGGGCCCTTCTCCTTGAGCGCCAGGACGGCTTCCTTGCCGATGAAGTCAGACGCCTTGTCGAGCGCCACCGCGAAGCCGAGCCCGGCCTCGAGCACGTTGTCGGTGTTGTCGATGTCGTGGCCGTAGTCCCGGTAGCCTTTCTCCATCCGCAGGCTGGCCAGGGCTTTGAGCCCCGCGTGGACCAGGCCAAACTTCTCGCCGACCTTCACCACCAGGTCATAAACGTGGACGGCCTGCTCGGTCGGGATGAGCAGCTCATAGCCGAGCTCGCCCAGATAGGTGATGCGGTGGCATTGCACCCGCGCATAGCCGATGTCGATCTCCAGCGACTTCCGGAACGGGAAAGCCTCGTTGGACATATCGGCGGTGGTCAGCGCCTGCATCAGCTCCCGCGACCGTGGCCCCTGAATGTTGAGCTGCGCATATGCGCCGGTGACATCCGTGGTGAAGCAGTGCGCGTCCTTAGGCGTGTGCCGCTTGAGCCAGGTTTCGGTGTGTCGGTGGGCCGTATCCGTCGCCACCACGAGGAACTTGTCCTGGGCCAGCTTGGTGACGGTCAGGTCGCCCTGGAGCTTGGCGGCCTCGTCCAGCCACTGGGTGTAGACGATGGTGTCCACATCGCCGTCCACCGCGCCACCGGAGAGGTGATCCAGCACGCGGCCGGCGTCACGCCCCTGGACCAGGAACTTGGACATGAAGGACATGTCCATGACGATGACGCCTTCGCGACACGCCTTGTGCTCGGCCTCCCAGTACGGGAACCAGTTGTGCTTGCCCCAGGTGAGCTTGTCGACCTTGGGCTCGACACCCTCAGGGGCGAACCAGTCGGCCATCTCCCAGCCGCTCACGTCGCGGAAGAAAGCGCCCCGGGCGGCGAGTCGGTCGTACAGCGGTGACCGCTTGGCGTCCCGCGCCGTCTCCATCGGTCGGTGGGGATAGTGGCATTTGTAGACCAGCCCCAGCGCCTCGACGACGCGCTCACGACGGTACTCGGGGTTGGTCTGATAGGGGTGCAGCCGGTCGATGTGGACCTCGGTAACATCCATCTCCGGGCGGCCCGTCAGGATCCAGTGGGCCATCAGCTTGCCCACGCCGCCGCCGGTCAGGATGCCGATGCTGTTGAGCCCGGCGGCCACAAAGTAGTTCCGCAGCTCCGGCGCCTCGCCCAGGATGGGGCGCAGGTCTGGCGTGAAGCTCTCGGGGCCGCAGAAGAGCTCGCGCAGGCCAACCTCCATGGAGATGGGCACCCGCGCCATGGCGCGCTCCAGGAACGGAGTCATGCGGTCCCAGTCGGCGGGGATCGTCCCAAACGAGAAGTCGTTGGGGATGCCCTCGACCTTCCACGGCGCCGCGACCGGCTCGAACATGCCGACCATGAGCCCTCCGGACTCGGGGCGGATGTAGGCGTACCGGCCGGGGTCCTCGAGGACGGGCCACTTGGGGTCGACGCCGGGAACCTTGTCGGTCAGCAGGTAGTAGTGCTCGGCGGCCTGAAGCGGGATGGTGATGCCCGCCTCCCAGCCCAGCTGCCGCGCCCACATGCCGGTGCAGTTGACGACGAACTCGGCCTCGATGTGGCCGTGCTCGGTCTTCACGCCGGCCACGGTGTCGCCGCGCCGCGTGACGCCCAGCGCCGGGGTCTTTTCCAGGATGGTGACCCCCAGCTGGCGCGCGCCCTTGGCCAGCGCCTTAGTGAAGTCGATGGGGTTCACCTTGCCGTCGTCGGGGACGTAGAACCCGGCGTGGATATCGTCGACCATCGCCATCGGGAAGAGGTCCTTGACCTCCCGGGGCGAGATCTCATGGACGTCCACACCGCAGTATCGGTTGAACGCCGAGACCCGTCGGTACTCCTCGAGTCGGTCCGGGTCGCCGGCCACCTCGATGAAGCCGATGGGGTCGAACCCGGTGGCCTGACCGGTCTCGTCCTCGAGCTTCAGCAGCAGCTCACGGGTGTATTTCCGCATCTCGGTCTGGGTCTCCGAGAAGGACCCATAGGTCACCATCAGGCCTGCTGCATGCCACGTCGTGCCCGACGTCAGCTGGTCGCGCTCGAGCACGACCACATCGGTGCAGCCCATATGCGCCAAGTGGTACGCCACCGAGCATCCGATGATGCCGCCTCCGATGACGACGACCCTCGCCCGGTCGGGAATCTGCGCAGCCATGACCCTTCCTCCTTCGCGCCACCTCGCGCCGAAGCACGAAGCCAACCGCGAGCGCGGCGTGGCGTCAAGCGGGCGTCAAGGCGGGGGGGGGGATGGCCATGCCGTCGCGGTCACGACAGGAGAACCCCATGCATGCGGCGAACACCTACCCGTAGGCAGGGCTACGGCTGTCGCGTGCGGAGCTTCGGCTGGGCCGCATAGACGCGCTTGTCCGGCTCGTAGTAGGGCCACGCCTTTGCCGCACCGGGTGACACGTGCCCAACACGTCGCGCGACCAGCTGGTAGCTGGCCTTCAGCGGCTGCCCCGGAACCAGCTCGGTCAGGTACAGCACCAGCGTGCGGCCGAGGACCTCGTGCTTCTGGATGCCGGCGCCCCGGATGCTGTCCTCCTGCAGCTCGAAACCAGCCGGAAGGCCGATCTGGAGGGTCGGCATACGGACCTTTTCATGGGCGTCCAGGTCGACGGCCATCAGGACTGGCTCGCCCACGGCCACCGACGTCTTGTTCGGCGTCACCTTCAACGCCAATGGGCCTTTCACCTTCGGCGCGAGCGCGGTCGGGACATATCGCGTGGCCTCCAGCTGATAGCTGAAGCCGCCTTTGCCCACGAGCGCTACCTCGACATTGCGCTTCCCGGGCTTGGGGGATAACGCGATGCTGCGCATGACGTCGGCGTCGTCGGCCGTGAACCGCTCGCGCCTGGGCGGCTGCCCCGAGTCGGCCACGGTCAGCGTGCCACGCGCTTGGCGGCGCTGCCCCACCGTGAGCAGCCCCTCCAGCGCCAGTACCGTCGCCTGGGTCGTGCCCCAGCCGCCGCCGGTTCCGCGTTTGCCGAGCAACCACTTCAGCCCCGCCTGTGCGGGGGCTCCATTCCCGGCTAGCGCAAGCACCGCCAACCCGGTGGTCTCCATATCCGCCCAGACGCCGCGCGCATGCGTCCCGGTCGACATGCCAGCGGTCCAATGGGTGCCCTCATCGCCGCTCGCTCCGGCCGCGTCGAGGGTCCGGCGGGCGCGCTTCGCCGAGGCGTGCCGAGGGGCCGCCGAGGTGAGCGCCAGCGCGACCAGTGCCTTCACATAGCCGGTATCCGCGGCCGCCTGATGCTCCCGCAGCCAGCGAAGACTGGGTGCCAGGTCTCGGGCGCTGGCCCCGCTGCGGGCCAGCGCCCAGGTCAGGTAGGCGGTCACGGGCAGTGCGTTCGCCTGAATCTTGGACCAGTCGTGCAGATGCGACGCGTCGGGAGCGAAGGAACCGTCCGCCTTTCGCTTCGCCAGCAGCCAGCGACGGGTTCGGTCGATGACGGTGCGGTCCACCTTCATGACCCGGGCGATCTGTTCGAACTCCATCAGGCCGTACGCCGTCAGCACCTGATTGGCGGGTGCGTTGCCAAACCAGGAGAATCCGCCGCCCTGGACCTCGTAGCTCATCAGACGCTTCCAGCCCGCCTTCAGGAACGCGCGCGCTTTGGCCGCGACCTTGGGTTTGTCCTGGCGGGTACGCTCCAGATACTGCAGCACCAGTGCGTTGGGGTAGGTCGTGGAGCTGGTCTGCTCGAAACAGCCGCTGGGGTGCCGCAGCAGGGCGTCGAGGCCCTCGATGACCGCGCTGAAGTCGGACGGGTAGACGCGGAACTCCACGTCATAGGTGCCGTCGATGCCCCCCGGTGGGACCAGAACGCCGAGGAGCGCCTTGTCGCCGGCGCTGAGCGTTCCATTCTGGACATCGTGGACCGGGACTCCGTCGGGCTCGACCCGTAGCGTCCGACGAACGCCGTCGCTCATGGCCCCGGAGACCGCCTCGACCTCGAGCTTTCCATCGCCAACCGACAGCGCCGTCACCGTGACATGGGCGGTGCGGGTGACGTTCGGCGGGACCGTCAGCGTCGTGGCCATCGCTCCCTTCAGCGTGCCCGAGGTCCGCACGGTGAGCACCACCTGCCGCTCCTTGGGGGAGGTGTTGGTGACCCCGATGGGCAGCATGATGACATCTCCCATAGTCAGCGCCGCCGGAAGGCTTACGTCCACGGAGAAGGGCTGGCGGACGTTGAGCTCGGCCTCGGCCCCGCCCAGACCTCCGGCGCGGCTCACGGCTCGTCCCTGGACCACCCAGGTGGTGAGGCTATCGGCCAGCGGCACGGTCCAGGAAGCCGTCCCGTCGGCGTTGGTGATGATGTTGCGCGTCACCGCCAGGGTCTCTGGGAACTCCTTGCGGAACACCGTAGGCTTCCGTATCGCGCGGCCCATGCCACCCTGCATGCGCCCGCCCGCAAAGCCGCCGCCACCGCCGGCGCCCACCCCGAACATGCCGCGCGAACGCATGCACACCCGTACTGTGCGTGAGTAGTTTTCGAAATAGGCCTCGACCGTCAGGTCGTCGGCGGTGCCGCGCTTGCCGTCCATGCCGTTGGAGCCGACCCGCACGAGATAGTCGCCACAGCCGCTATCGGTGACGAGCTTCATCCGCACGGCGCGGCCCCACGGGTCGCGGAAGTCGGCGGCGCGGACATACTTGCCGCGGACAAGGCGCGCGGCGCGGGTCGGCTTGTCCTTGTGGGACCGTCGTTTGTAGTAGCGGGTCAGGCCCTTGGCGATACGTCGGACCCGCTTCTCCATGGGTTCCCGAAACGCGTCCATCGATGCTGCCAGGCGGGGCTGTTCGGTGGCCGCGGCGTCGTTCATGGCGGTGACCGTCTCGGCTGCCGCGGCCATGATGGCCAGCCGTTTGGCGTCGCGGTTCAGGTACAGCGCCTCACGGGCCCAGTCCGGGACCGGCGCGGCGGTCTTGTTCCAGGCGTCGCTGAGTCGGGCGAAGGCCTGCTCGAGGCCAGGCTGCTCCAAGCCGAGCGCCCTGAACCCGGCGTCTACGGCGGTCAGATCCAGGGCGGCTACGACGGGGCGTCCGCTACCGTCGACCACCTTGATGCGCACGGTCGCTTCGTCGCGAGGGCGGTAGCTGTCCCGGTCGGGGGTCAGCGACACCTCGAGGTCGCGCTGGTCCTGGGCCAGCAACAGGCGGGTGTCGCCCACCGCCCGGTGGCGACGATCCAGATGCCAGGCATGGATGGCGATGGTCCCGGCGGCGGCCCTGGGGAGCGTGATGGCGGTGCTGGCGACACCATTGACCAGTGGTGCCGACAGGGACGCCACCGGGTGCCCGCCCTGAACCACGTCGAAGGTAGCCAGACCTTTGCCGTTCACCGTCGCGTAGCGGACAGCGACCTTCGCTCCGGGAGCCACCACCGTCCGGTCGATGTGGAGCAGGCCACCGTCCCTGGCGCTGGGACGCTTCACCCGCAGCGACCGGCGCGCCACGCGGCGTCCCGACGTGGCGACGACGGTGACACTCCTCGCCGAGCGGGCCACCTTGAAGCGCACGTAGCCCATCCCGTCGGCGTCCGTCTGGGCGACGGTGCTACCGTGACCCTGCTGGACCTTCACCTTGGCCGAGACGGGGGCGCCGTCGGGTCGTTGGGTGACCACCCACATGCCGTTGTGCAGTCCAGGGACCAGGCTTCCGCTCTCGGGGATGGCGAACACCAGCAGCTGACCTCGGTCGACGTTGAGGCTGAGCCGCGCGGTGCCTACATCGCCGCCGGAGACCTCGGCACGGGCGCTGACAGACACCTGGTCGCTGGCGACGCTTCCCAGCCGGTGGCCCAGCGAGGCGAACCCGTCGACGTCGGCGGTCGCCTTCACCGTGGCGAGTGCGCGGCCGGCATCCCAGACCTTGAATTCCACGGGCGTTCCCTGCACCGGGCCGCCGTCCAGGCGGCTGACTTTCGCCTGCACTTCCAGAATGGCGTTCGGTTTCAGGTCTTCGGTCTCCGGAGTGAGCCGCACCGAAACCCGGGGCGTGACGTAGCGGCCCACCTTGACCTTCTTCTGGGTAAACGTCGGGCCCGAGGAGACGCGCACGATGGCCACCTCGTCGCGATAGTTCTTGGGCACCACGAGGTCGGCGTGGGCCAGGCCGAAGGGCGAAGTGGTGACCCGACGCCGCACGACCGGGCGCCCGCGCGAGTTCCGAAGCTCCAGCATGGCGGCCTGTTTGGCGCGCGGCGTGCCGGTGTTGGCGTCGAGCACCAGACCGCGGGCGGCGATGCGGTGGCCGGGTTGGTACACCGGGCGGTCGGTACTGACCACCAGAGAGCTACCCGCGGTCAGCTGGACCTTCTGGGCGACGCGAGCACCCGCGCCCCGGGCAACCATCTGGCACGAGCCTGTGGCCTCCGCCGGGATGACGAGCCCCTTGGTGCCGGGGCGTCCCACACCGTTGGCGTCGGTGGTCACCGTGCCCAGCGGGGAAACGTTAGGCTGGCGTCCGCACTCCAGCGACAGCGCTACCTGCAACCCCGCGAACGGCTTGCTCGAGCCGCGCTTCACCGCGCGCACCTGGGGGTGGATGGGCAATCCGGCGCCGGCGGTCTTCGGGAAGATGGCGACGAGTTCCGCTTTGGGAAACAGGTCGCTCAGGGTCCCTCGACGTCCGTCCACGTCGACCAGGCGCTGCATGGGGTCGCGGTCCCCGAGTCCTGCCAGCACCAGCGTCCCGCTCTGGGGGATGACGCCCTTGCCGAGCGTCTTTTCTGCCGGGGAGAGCACGGCGATGCGAGTGCCGGGCTTCCCAGTGACCACAAGGTCCTTTCCTTGCAGCGAGGCGCCTGGTGGAGCGGCCAAGGTGGTGGGGACGATGGACAAAAGACATACGACGACGACTGCGAAAGTCGCCGGCACACACCGGGGCATGACTCGCTCCTGCTTGGTCTGGGACGCGGGCTGAGGTCGCTGACGAGGGCGACGCCAAGGGACCGACACCGGGTGTTTCAGAAAGTTCCCGACGGGGGCCAAAGGAGTGGTCGCAGGCCCCGATGGGGTCAGCCGAGCGGCGCGTCAGGCAAGGCCTGGATGAGGCTTCGGGTGAGGGCGTCGAACCTCGGGATGGACGCCAGCAGGACGCGCTCACCGTCGGCATGAGAGCCTTCGATGGTCGGGCTGCTCATCAGCACCTGGATGGCCGGGTCTGCCGCCACCCACAGCCGGCCGTTGCTGGCCCCATTGGCGTGCATGATGGCCGGGGGGCGGCCAGCTGCGGCCTCCAGCAGGTCCAGGTACCAGCGCGCCACCGGAGCTTCCTTCGGATAGTACGTCGCGGGTCCCGAGCCGTGGGTTTGCAGCTCGCATCCAGCCGCTTCGACGATGCTCCGCACCCGGTCCGTGATCGCCTCCAACGACCAGTCTTCGGTGAAGCGCAGGTCAAAGCCTGCCGTGGCCACTTCTGGGATACGGTTGTACGCCTCGCCAGCGTTCACCCGGGTCATCGACAGGGAAGGGCGCCAATCGGCCTCTGCGGTGGGGTTGGGGAAGGCCTCGCGCAGCACCCGGTACGCGGCCCAGAGCGGGTCGATGGCGTTGGCGCCCAGGAACGGGCGACTGGCGTGAGCGGCCTGGCCCCGGGACACCGCATCGAACTGCAGCATGCCCTTCTCCTTCTCGACGTAGGCGAAGTCATGGCCGCCATCGGGCGCGAACACCAAGGGTGGCATGTGTCCACGCTCTTGCAGCACCCCCAGAACGATCGCCAGACCGTGACGACTGCCGACCTCCTCGTCCTCGGTCAGGAGCAGCCAGGTGTCGTGGTGCGCGTCCCGGGCGATGGCATCGGCGAGCGCGTCGATCATCACCAGGCATTGGGTCTTCATGTCGGCCGCCCCACGCCCGTATAGCCAGCCGTCATTCTGGCGGAGGGTGAACTGGTCTGGACTGCCGGGTACCACCTCGATGTGGCCGTCCATGACAAGTCGCGGCCGGGTGCTGTTGGCGGGGCGTATGAGCAGGCTCGTGACGGTGCCGCAGGGAATGGCCTCGATGACCGTAGCGTCGGACGGGAACCGTGCTCGAATCCACGCTCGCGCGGCCGCGAACGCGTCGGGGTTCTGGCAGGCGATGGTCTCGAACCCGACCAGGGTGGACAGGTCAGCGATGAATGGGCGCTCGTCGAAGCTCACGGGGTCTCCAGGGCTTGGGCGGCATGGCCGGTCGACCTTCGACCGACCTCGTCTCGAGCGATGACGATGATGATACGGCGCCCATGGTGCTCCGGTTGCACCTGCGGGCGCGCGGGCTCATCGTCTCCGTCCATGAAGCATGTCACTCGTCTGTTCACCATCGCGAGCCTCTGTCTGTCGGCCTGTGCGACCACATCGTCTACGCCGAGCAGTCCCAACGGCGCCACCCCCGCGTTGGACATCTTCGCCGAGATGGCCAAGGGGCCCGGCAATCTCACCGTCATGGGCGATGGCACTGTGGTCGCCAGCCTTCACGAGTTCTTCGGGGACGCCGTCCGGGTCGCCGCTGTTGCCAAGGATGGTGCAACGACCGAGTTCGCAGCGGCCGCCAAGGTCAACTCTGTGCTGGGGCTCCAGGCGGACGCCACGGGCACCGTATGGCTGCTGGACAACGGCCGCCGCGGCGCCAAGAAGCGTCGCCTGGTCGGTTGGAAGGCTGGGGCGGTCACGGCCGACATCGACCTGACCGGCGTCAGCCCTGACAACGCCTTCCTCAACGACCTCGCGGTCGACGTCAAGCGCCGGGTCGCCTACATCGCTGACCCGGCCGGCGGGGCCAACGCCGCCATCATCGTGGTGGACCTCGCCAAAGGAAGCGCTCGCCGAGTGCTCCAGGGCCACAAGAGCGTGATCCCCGAGGAGTTGGACCTGGTCATCGACGGCACCCCGGTCCGCATCAAACGCCCGGATGGTTCGGAGCTCCGCCCCCGCGTGGGCATCAACCCCATCGCCCTGGATACGGCCAACGAGTGGCTCTACTACGGGCCGATGCACGGGCTGAGCATGTACCGGGTGCGCGCCTCCGACCTGCGCGACGCCGCTCTGGCCGCGGACGCCCTGACGGCGAAGGTCGAGCGCTACGCCGACAAGCCCATCTGCGACGGCATCAGCATCGACAACGTCGGCAACATCTACCTGGGCGACCTCGCTGCCAACGCGATCGGGGTCATCTCAGCGGACCGGAAGTATCGGGTACTCATCGCCGACCAGCGCCTCTCCTGGGTCGACGCGTTCAGCTTTGGCCCCGACGGGTACCTCTACATCGTGGTCAATCAGCTCCATCGCAGCGCGGTGCTCAACCATGGCGTGGATGCCACCGTGAAGCCGTATCTGATCGCGAGGTTCCGCCCGCTGGCCAAGGGGACTCCAGGGCGCTGAAGCCGGAGTCGCCTACCAGGGCAGCGCCTCGCCGTTGGCGTGGACGAAGCTGCCGGTGGTCGCCATGGTCAGCTCGTCCATGCGGGCGATGAGGCCCGCGGCGGACTCGTCGGGGCCCCAGTTGCCCGTGCCACGGGTCATCTCGGTGCGGACCCAGCCAGGGTGCAGCAGGCCCACAGCGATGTTCCGTGGCGCCAGGTCCCGCGCCAGCGACACCCCGGCCATGTTCACGGCCGCTTTGCTCATGCGGTATCCGTACGAACCGCCCGAGGTGTTGTCGGAGATGCTCCCCATACGGCTGGTGACGATGACGACCTTGCCGCCATCGGCGATGTGACCTTGGAGCGCGGCGGTCGTCCGCAGCGGTCCCAGGGAGTTGACCTGGAACTGGGCGACGATGCTGTCCTCGTTGATGTCGCTGAGGCTGGTGCGCTGCAGGATGCCCGCGTTGTGGACCAGCAGGTCGATGGTCGTGCCGTCCAGACGCTGGGCCAGGGCGGCCACGCTGTCCTTGCTGGCGACGTCGACGGTCTCCACGCGCACGCCCAATGCGTCGAGCTCCGGCGAGGTCTTCCGGCATCCGGCGATGACGGTGGTGCCACGGGCGGTGAGCTGCTTGGCGATCTCGAGGCCGATGCCGCGGTTGGCGCCGGTGATGAAGGCGGTGGTCATGAGGACTCTCCAGAGGTTGGGGCGGGTGTGTGGTCCGAACTGTGGCTATGCGATGCACGGATCATCGCCTGGTCACGCTCGTCATTGGGGATGTAGTCGATTCCTGTGGACTCGCGCAGCGTTTTGTAGCGCGCGGCCTCGGTCTCAAAGAAGCGCTTGATGGCGTTGACCGAAGTCTGGACCTGGCCGGAATCCCGCCGGGCGGCAGGCTTGTCGAGCAGAGCAACCACAGCGGTCTTGAGGAAGGCATTGGAGTCGCCACGAAGGAGGTCGCCCAGTGGCGTATCGAAGGACTCCGGGATCTGCCGGAAGCGCCGCCAGGCGGTGTAGGGGACGCTCTCCGGGGCTCCCTCCATGTGTCCCAGCCAGCCGAGCAGGTGGATGAGGCTGTCGAACCCGGCCCGGGCGATGCGCCGGTTTCGGTAGCAGCCGAAGCGTTCGAACCCATGCGCCTCCAGCGCGTCGGGGTCGGTGGAGTAGGCCAGATGGAGGTGCCGGCCCGAGCGCTTCAGGCCGACGGTGGGGTAAAGGAAGCTGAAGGCGCCGTCGACGTTCAGCTTCGGGCGGTGCTCTTTGATGAGCGCGTTCTCCCGCAGCAGGGCGTCGGCCTCGGTGGCCGTCTCCTCGAACAGTAGCGTCTTGCTGGCCCGGACGATCCGGCGCATCTTCTTGTGGGCCTTGATGCGCTTGGCGTTGCGGTACTGCGACAGACGCTTGCGCAGGTCCTTGGCCTTGCCGATGTAGACCAGGTCCCCCTTGGCGTCGAGGTACCGATACACCCCGGGAGTCGTCGGCACCGAGGCGAGGAAATCCTCACCGAACTTCTTGTCGAAGGACTTCAGCACGGGTCGATTGAGCTAACGGCGCTTGTTGCGGTCAAGGAACATCCGGAAGCCGCGCCACGTGAGCTCCGGGCGGATGACCATGGCGCCGAGGTGAGGGACGGGATCGAGGTGCTTGCCGTCCCAACGCAACTCGAAGTGTAGATGGGGGGCGGATCGCTTCATACCCGTCCGGCCCACCCGACCGATCAGCTGCCCGGCTTTGACGGTATCACCAGCGTTTACGCTGTAGCTGTCGAGGTGCATGTAGGCCGACACCAGCCCGCTGGCGTGGCGCACCATGACGAACAGGCCCGCGGGTCGGAGGCTGCCGCGGTCCACCCCGGCGGCGACCGTGGGCGTGACGCTGCGGGAGCCGCGACCGCGCTCGGCGACGCCGGCGAAGGTCACGGTGCCTGCGGCGACGGCGCGCACGGGCTCACCCAGCGTGGAGGAGAAGTCGATGCCCTTGTGGCTGCGGCTACCCCCATCGCGTTCGTCGCCCATGGCGCTGGTCAGCTTGCGCACGCCGCCGTCCAGGGGGCTGACGAGTAGCTCGGTGCCGAACACGCCTCCGGCCGTCGGAGACGCGCCCCGGTAGTACTGGATGAGGCGTCGCCGCGCGCGAAGGATTCGGTCCTCCGCGTCGGTGCCGCGGACGCGGTCGCCCCAATAAGCATGGGAGACGAAGTGCCGATGACGGACCGAGCCGAAGCTGCCGTCGATGTGGGGGCACTGCTCGGACCAGACGCGCAAGAGCGCAGCGGCGAAGTAGACGTTGCTCTTGGCCTGGAGGAAGCTGCCCTCGTAGAAGAGGTGGCGGGAGATGTCGAGATGCCGTTCGGCCCATCCGCCAGCGCTGCCAGGCACGTGGTAGCGATAGCGGCGCTTACGGACGTGGTCCAGGTGCATCTTCTCAGCGATGGCGGTCAGGCCGACGCCAGCCGGCGTCTTGTGCTTGGGCCGGCATTGGCTCTGGGCATAGACCAGCCCTCCCAGGAGCATTGGGTCGATCTTGAATAACGCCGCCGCCTCGACCATCCAGGTGGCGTACTTCTGCGGGCGCTGCGGCGGCATCCAGCCGCACAGCTGACGTAGCGCATGGGCGAGGCGTTCGGGCTCGATGGTCGGAGGGGAGGGCGGTTCTTCGGGCGCCAGGCGGATATCCACCAGCCCATGCCCGTTGGGCTTCACCTTCGCCGACGGCGGGTGGCGTCGGGCTCGCCAGGGCGGCTTCTCAACGCCAGGAGCTGCCGTAAGGCGCTCGGGTTCCACCGGGGGCCTCGCCTGGCCGGGGGCTGGAAGTGCCAACGCCGCAAGGCCCACCAGAAGCAGTGTTTCGCGACCCATCAGCCGCGTGCGAGGTGAGCCGACTCGGCCACGTCGCGGTCGCTCAGGGGCAGCTTCTCATCACCCACCTGTTGATGGGTCTCGGGGCCTCTCCCCGCAATGATGACCAGGTCTTCCGGCGCAGCTTCGCTCACGGCGTGGCGGATGGCCTGCCGCCGGTCGAGCCGCTGGACCCACGCGGCCCCATCGCCGGCGACGCCAGCCCGCACCCCAGCGGCAATCGACGCCGGGTCCTCGTGGCGGGGGTTGTCGCTGGTCAGGACGACCCGGTCCGCGAGCGCGTGAGCGACCGCGCCCATCTGGGGGCGTTTGCCCTGATCCCGGTCTCCGCCGCAGCCGAACACGCACCAAAGCTCGCCACCCGGGGCGACCAGCTGCCTGCCCGCGACCAGAACCGCGCGCAACGCATCGGGGGTATGGGCGAAGTCGACGGCCACGAGGGGACGGCGTCCCACCACTTCGAAGCGTCCCTCCACCCCGCGAAACGCGTTGAGACCGGCCCGTATCGCCTGCGGCGGATAGCCGAGGGTGTCTGCCGCCAGCGCGGCCGCCAACCCGTTGCCGGCGTGCATCGTTCCGGTGACGCCCAGCTCCAGAATGCCGCCGAGCGCATCCGCAAGCGGGGAGGGTGCCAGGGTCAACGTCGTGCCCCCGTCACGACTGGCGACCGCAGTCGCGGCCAGGTCGGCGGCGGCATGGCCGCTGGCAGAGAACCAGCGGACCGTGACCCCCTCCGAAAGGACCTCGGTCAGCAGCGCGCTGGCCGGGTCGTCGGCGTTCAAGATGGCGGTGCCGCCCGCTGCCAGGCTCATGAAGAGCTGAGCCTTTGCGGCCAGATAGTCCTCGGGGGTGCCGTGGACGTCCATGTGGTCCCGGGTGAGGTTCGTGAACACGGCCACGTCGGGCGGCCAGAGCTGCGCGAACCCGTTCTTCAGTGCGTTGGAGACCATCTCCACAGCCACGGTCGACGCGCCGACCTCCGCGGCGCGCTCCACGGCTCGGGCAAACTCCTCACGTCCCTCGTCATGTTGAACCTGATGGCCGTCGACCCAGGCCCCCAGCGTCGTCACCTTGGCGACGATCTCTCCTGCAGCCCCAACGATCGCGGCCACCATCGAGGTGGTCGTGGTCTTGCCATTGGTCCCGGTAGTGGCGACCGTGCGCAACGCGGCGTGGGCGGCGGACACGCGCCTCCAGCTGGTGGCTCGTCGACTCACCCCTGCCGTCCGGTGGACGTTCTAGCGCTCGGGGTGAGCGGGACCACCTTCCTCGGTGGCCGGTCCCATGCCCTCTTCGGTGGCCGGTCCCATGCCCTCTTCGGTGGCCGGTCCCATGCCCTCTTCGGTGGCGGGCCCCATGCCCTCTTCGGTGGCAGGCCCCATGCCCTCTTCGCGCGCCGGTCCGCCGCCTTCCTCGGTGGCCGCACCGCCCCGAGTACCCGAGGCGCCAGTTGCACACGCGGCCCACATGCCGGCCGCGGCGAGGAGGAATTCTTTCCGGTTGATCTTCATGCGCCGCATCTTGCCTGGCTCTGGTCCGTCTGCCAACGGCATGAAGTGCTCATGCACCTTCGGCCGGTTTGGACAGGAGGACCACCATGGTCCGTGGCGGCACCGTGTAGCGATCCTGCGGGTTCAGCCGTGGCTCCTCGCCGGTTGCATACAGATCGTGTGGGGCCTCTGCCGCTGTGTTGACCGCCAGGTGCCATCGGCGTCCGAAGGGAGCTGCGCAGACGAAGAACGTCTGGGGCTCGGTCCGGGCGTTGAACATCAGGAAGAAGTCGTTGTCGTCCCGGTCGGCCGCGACCACCGCTTTGCTGCCGTCGAGCCGGTACGCGATGGTCTGGTCGTGGGCGCCGAAGTCGGCCGGCGAACCGTCGGGGGAGAACCACTCGATGTCGGGGATCGCGTTCCGGGTGGTGTCGCCGCCCACGTAGAACTCGGGCCGTAGAAACGCCGGGTGCCGCAGTCGGAAGTGGATCAGCTCGCGGCAGAAGCGGTGGATGTCGGCGTGCTGGTCCTCGAGGTTCCAGTCGTACCAGGAGATCGCGTTGTGTTGGCAGTAAGCGTTGTTGTTGCCGCGCTGCGTCCGGCGCATCTCGTCTCCGCCGAGCAGCATGGGGGTCCCCACCGATAGGAGCAGCGTCGCCAGGAAGTTCTTCACCTGTCGGTTGCGCGTGGCCTCGATGGCCGGATCATCGGTCGGTCCCTCGATGCCGTAATTGGCCGAGATGTTGTGGCCATGGCCGTCCCGGTCATTCTCGCCGTTGGCCAGGTTGTGTTTGCGCTCGTAGCTCACCAGGTCGTTGAGCGTGAAGCCGTCGTGGGCGGTGACGAAGTTGATGCTGTGAAACGGCTTGCGGCCGTCGCGAAGGTAGAGGTCCGAGCTGCCGGTCAGCCGCGTCGCCAGCTGCGCGGACGTCCCCCGGTCACCGCGCCAGAACCGGCGCACGTCATCGCGATACCGGTCGTTCCATTCGGCCCAACGCCCGCCCGGGAACCAGCCCACCTGGTAGGCGCCCGCGGCGTCCCACGCCTCGGCGATGATCTTGGTATGGCGCAGCACCGGGTCTTCGGCGATACGTTCCAGCACCGGCGGGTTCTCCAGGAGCCGTCCGTCGCCGTCGCGGCCGAGCACCGAGCCCAGGTCGAAGCGGAAGCCGTCCACATGCATGTCGACGACCCAGTAGCGTAGGCAGTCGTGCACCAGGTCGCGGACGATGGGGTGGTTGCAGTTCAGCGTGTTCCCGGTACCGCTGAAGTTCATGTAGTAGCGTCTGTCCGGCGCCAGCATGTAGTAGACGTCGTTGTCGAGGCCCCGGAAGCACAGGGTCGGGCCCAACTCGTTCCCTTCCGATGTGTGGTTGAAGACGATGTCTAGGATGACCTCGATGTCGGCCTTGTGGAGCTCGCGCACCATCTCCCGGAACTCGTTGACCTGCTCGCCCATCTGGCCGGCACTCGAGTAGCGGGCCTTGGGGGCGAAGAAGGACAGCGTGCTGTAGCCCCAATAGTTGTGCAGCGTCTCGCCGGTGAACGGGTTGATGCGGGGCACCTCGAGCTCGTCGAACTCCTGGACCGGCAGCAGCTCGAGCGCGGTGACGCCCAGGTCCTTGAGGTAGGGGATCATCTCCACCACGCCGCGGAACGTGCCCGGGTGTTTGACCCCGTACTTCTTGGCGGCCGTGGGGTGGCAGGTGAGGCCCCTGACGTGGGTCTCGTAGATGATGCTGAAGCGCAACGGTTTGTTGAGCGGTCGGTCACCCTGCCAATCGAAGGTATCGTCCACCACGATGCACTTGGGCATGCGGCCGACGTTCGGCGTGGTGTCAAAGGACAGGTCGGTCAGCGGCGAGTCCCGGTCATAGCCATAGGCGTTGGCCATGTCCCACTCGAAGTTGCCTGTCACCGCCCGGGTGTACGGGTCCAACAACAGCTTGTGCCGGTTGAAGCGGTGTCCCTTGAGCGGCTCATAGGGGCCGTCGGCCCGGTACAGATACAGTTGGCCCGCGCCGATCCCTTCAACCAGGATGTGCCAGACGTCGCCGGTCTTGTGCAGTCGGGGATCGAGCACCAGCTCGCAGGACGGTTCGTCGTCCTCGGGGTCGTCGAACAGGAGCACCGAGAGCGACGTCGCGTGGCGACTGAACACGGCAAACTGGACGCCGCCTGCCTGAAGCGAGGCCCCGAACGGCACCGGACGGCCGGTGTGGGTCACATACTCCTGCATGGCGCCGACCATACCAGTCGGCTGGTCGGTCACACTAGCCGGGACAGCACGCGTGCATGGGACCGCTCCAATCGTGTACTCCTGACGCATGACTCGAATCGCCCCGCTCGCGCATCGGCTCGCTCCGATGCTGCTTCTCCTGTGGTCCGCCTGCCCCGAGGACACCACGCCGGCATCCGTCGCTGACGCCGGGCTGGACATCTCCCGTCCTGCACCGCCCGCCGATGACGGCATCTATGGCTATGCGCATGGCTGCTACGCGGTGGAGGCCTTCGACGGGACCGGGGCGCCGACGTACCTCCAGGCCACGGCCGACGGAGCGGGGTTCGCGTTCACCGCGGCCAGCAGCGATCAGGCGGGCCGTTTCCATATGCGCGCTGCCGACCTCGGCACCTACCTCTTCTACGACACCGACCGGGCGTACTTCGTGGCTCAGGTGGTGCCAGGTTCGGACCCGCTGAGCTACGCTTTCGAGCGTCCGACGCGGCTGCAGACCGCGACGGAACTTCTGTCTGACAGCTTCCAGAGCCCGGCGGAGTGGACGCTGGAGGTGTCGGCTCGAGATGCGGAGCGCTATCAGCTCAAGCACTTTGCCAGCGGGCGCTACCTGACCACGTCGGGGCTCACCGCCAACCAGGACGAGGCCGCCATCATCACGCTGTGGCCCCAGGAGGGCTGCGTGGACTATCCCGAGCTGGCGGTCGACGCGGTGGGGCAGGTGGAGCCGCGGACCTGGCCGGACGGTGACGTCTACGGGATCGCTGAGATTCACTCCCACCTCGTGACCAACGTCGCCTTCGGGGGCGGCGGCCTTTATCACGGCGCGCCGTTCCACCGCCTGGGCGTGGAGTACGCCCTGCCGGACTGCGACACGCAGCAGCACGGCGTAGAAGGCCGCCGCGACATCGTCAGCTTCTTCACCACCGGCGGGGTCGGGCTGGAGGTGGATGCGGTGATCCCCATCGCGTCCACCGGGGAAACGGGCGAGTTCAACCATCACACCGAGGGCTACCCGACGTTCACCGACTGGCCCAACGCCCGGACCCAACCGACGCACCAGACGATGTACTACCGGTGGCTGGAGCGTGCCTATCTGGCCGGGCTGAGATTCATGGTCCAGCTGGGTACCAGCAACTCGGTGCTGTGCGAGCTGGTCCTCGCCACCGGCGCTCAGCAGGTCCGCTACTCCTGCAACGACATGGTGAACATCGACCGCGGCTTCGAGGCGGTGCGTGCGATGGAACGCTACATCGATGCTCAGTCTGGAGGTCCCGGCCAGGGCTGGTTCCGCATCGTGGAGAGCCCGGCGGATGCCCGCGCCGTCATCAACGAGGGCAAGCTCGCCGTCGTCCTGGGGATCGAGGTCTCCAACGTGTTCGACTGCTACTCGGTCGACAAACCCGGCTTTGCGTCGTGCACCCCCGACAGCGTGAGGGAGACGCTGGACCGCTATCACGAGCTGGGCGTTCGGGTGCTGTTCCCGGTCCACAAGTACGACAACGCGTTCTCGGCCGGGGACGGCTCACCCGGAATCATCGAGCTGGGCAACGTCATCAACAGCGGCCACTACTCGAGCTTCGACGAGGACTGCCCCGGGCCGAACACCACGTTCGATGGTGGTGACGTCACATTTGGCGGTCTCAACAAGCCGCGCGACGACTATTTCGCGCCGCCACCGCTGGACTTCACCAACTTCGTCGATGACCTGTTGCCGACCCTGTTGCCTCTGCTTGGCGACATCCAACAGCCGTCACTGCCGGGCAATTGGTGCCAACGCCACGGCCTGACGCCGCTGGGCGAGACGCTCATCGAGGAGCTGATGAACCGGGGCTGGATCGTCGACATCGCTCACCTCCCGCAGCGGGCTATGGGGCGGGCATACGAGCTGCTCGAGGCAGGGCAGTACCCAGCCACCAAGACCCATGGCGGCACCAACGGCGGGCGGCTGTACAACTACGGCGGGCTCAGGGGCTCGAACCCGGGGCGTTGCTCGGATCCGAACCAACCTGGGGGCATGGTGAGCGGCTTTCTCTCCGACGTGGACGAACGTGTGGCCAAGGGCGGCTACCCCGCCGAGGCGCTGGCCTTCGATCTGAACGGCTTTGCGGGCGGCCCCGGTCCCCGGTTCGGCGACGACAGCGGCTGCCCGCAGCCGCAGGAAAACCCGGTGACCTATCCCTTCACCTCCCACGACGGCAACGTCACGTTCGACCCGCCGACCCTGGGCGACCGCGCGGTGGACTTCAACACGGAGGGGATGATCCACATTGGGCTGCTACCCGAGCTCATCGAGGACCTGCGACGGGACGGCGCCACCGACGCGATGTTGGAGCCGCTGTTCCGGTCCGCGGAAGCCTATCTTCGGATGTGGGAGCAGGCCGAGCAACGCGCCACGGAGCGCGCGCTGTAGCGGTCAGACCACGACGACCCGGTCCTTTCCGTCCGCCTTGGCCTGGAGCAGAGCCTGGTCCGCGGCGGCGATGAGTTCGACGTGCGAGATGACGCCCGCTCGGCGCCCCGCGACTCCCACAGAGCAGGTCACCGGTACCGGCTCTGTGCCGCTCAACACGAACGGGCGCTCTGCGATGGCGCGCCTGAACCGTTCGCCCGTGGACGCCGCGTCACCCAGAGACGGGATGAGGACGCCGAATTCCTCGCCCCCGTAGCGAAAGAGCTGCTCGTCGTCGACGGTGGCCTGCCGAAGCCGCTCGGCGACTGCGGCCAGAAGCGTGTCGCCCGCGAGATGGCCAAGGTGGTCGTTGATCTGCTTGAACCCGTCGAGGTCGACCATGGCGAAGCCGAGCTGAGCCGTGGCGTCGGCCTCGTACGCGGCCGCTGCGGTCTCCATCATGGCGCCGTGGTGGGGCAGCCCGGTGAGTGCGTCCGTCCGGGCGCTACGGGCCAGCTGTTCGTGCCGCTCGGCGGTCTCGATGGCCAGCGCGGCGTGGTCGGCGACCATGCTGAACACGTCCCGCATGACCCCGCTCAGCGTCCGGCCGTTGAAGCGGTTGTCGGCGTACAGGACGCCCAGGGGGCACCCGCGGCCACGCAGGGGGGCAGCCACTGCAGTCGGGAGGTGCAGCAGCCCGTCGAGGTCCGTCACGCCTGGGGTGCTACCATCCGACAACGCCTGAGTCCGGTGAGCGAGACTGACCAGCGACGTCCCGTCCTGGTCGAGCCTCACCCGACGGACAGAGACGTCCAACGCGCCCGGCTGTGCGCGAAGGGCGATGCCAGCGTCGTAGAGCGCCTTGAGGTCCGCCTGTCCGGCCTCGAGGTCCTTCCAGACCCGGTCTGCTTCGGCGCGGTCGACCGGACCGACCGCGCAGGTGCCGACCAAGGTCGTCGGGTGGTCCCGAACGACCCGGAAGATCATCGCCCGATTGAGACCGAGACCCACACCCGCGGTCACGCCGGTCAGCACCCCGTACATCGTCGCCTGGAGCTCGAGCGATGCGTGCACGAGGTTGCCCACTTCGTGCAGGGTCCGGATGGCCTGGCGCAAAGCGTCGACGGTCGGCGCAGAGTTGGTGGCGAGTGGCATGGGGCCGAGGATAGCACCACCTGGGAGAAGCCGCTGTTGGGGTGGCAGTCCACGCTTTCCTGGTGCTGGCGAAACCGATCGGGGCGGTCCGGCATATCAAAGACATCGGAAGTGAACCAACGGCGAGGTGATGCCGTGGAAAGGATGACCCACATTCTCATCACTGGAGCCAGCACGGGGCTGGGCCTTGCCCTTGCCCGACTGCTGCTGGCTACCACCAATTACCGGCTCATCCTCACTGCGCGTGCCTCGTCCATGGGCCGATTCTCGGAGCTTGGAATCACCGAAGGGCCTCGCGTGTGGCTACGCGAGCTGGACGTCACCAGCGACGAACAGCGCCGGCGCGTGGTCCACCAAGCCAATATGCGCTGGGGCGGCGTCGACGTCCTGGTCAACAATGCTGGCGTCGCGTTTCGCTCGGTGGTGGAGCACGTTTCCGAGGAGGAGCGGCTGGAGCAGATGGGCATCAACTTCAGGGCGCCCATGGAGTTGGCGCGCTGTGTCCTGCCCAGCATGCGTGAGAAGGGTGCAGGGCACATCCTCAACGTGTCCTCGGTGGGGGGCATGATGGCGATGCCCACGATGGCGGTGTACAGCGCGTCGAAGTTTGCCCTGGAGGGGGCCACCGAGGCGCTGTGGTACGAGGTCCGGCCATGGGGGATTAACGTGAGCCTCATCGAGCCCGGGTTCATCCACTCGTCATCCTTCGAGAACACCCGCTATACGAGAGGCAGCGCCGCGTCGACGATCTCGGTCGAGGACCCGTACCACGAGCACTACGTCCAGATGGCGCCGTTCATCGGCAAGATGATGGGGCTCGCGCGGGCGACGCCGGACAAGGTGGCTAAAACGATCCTCAAGACCATTCGCCGCCGCCACCCCCCTCTACGTGTCCCAGCCACCATGGACGCCCACGTGTTTTCACTGCTGCGTCGCTTCCTGCCGCGCCGCCTCTACCACTGGCTGCTGTACCGCTCGCTACCGGGCGTGAAGGTCTGGGGGCCCCGACGGCGTTCCATCGGCCGCACCGGTCCTGCACAGCTGGCCGCCTCCATTCCCAAACCCGAGTAGTTCATGGTCCGACTCCTCTTTGTGGTGATATTCACCTCGGTGCTCAGCGCGCCGGGGTGTGATGCTGGTGACCCCGCGACAGCCCTGGTGGCCGACGACGGAGGTGGCGTCGCGTCCATCGACGACGCCGTGGGCGCGCCGGGCGATAGCGCCGGCACCGTGGCCGATGGCGCCTCGGAGGTGTCCCTGGACGCCGGAGCTGGCCCTGTCGAGACCGCGCTCCCCACCGACTGGGGACCGATGGCATGCCCCGACGCCGATGGGGTCTCGGTGGGCTTCGGCGTTGGCGAGCAGCTGGTCACGTTGGGGTTCCGTACCTGTGAGGACGAGCTGTTCAGCCTCGACGCGCTGTGTGGTGCCGACGCGCTGTGGCTCTTTCTACCGCACGGCTGGTGCCCTCATTGCGTCAAGACTTCAGGCTTTCAGGAGCAGGTACACGACGCTCTCGGGGGCGTGGCAGCGGGGCTGGCCAGCGTGAACATCATCGTCGAGGACAACAAGCGTCAGAAGCCCACCGCCGAATACTGCAGAGCCTGGCGTGATGCCCACGGCCACGAGGACGTGATCACCCTGTACGACCCAACGGGGGCGGCGCTGTCGCTGTGGTCACAGAACTACACGGCTCTGAATGTGTTCGTGAACAGGGAACGGGTCATCCAGCACAAGCTGCATACCGATGATCGGGTCGCCATCGAGGGACAGGTGCAGGCGTTGCTGAACCAGGCTCGGGGGCGCTGACTTCTCTGAGGGGTGTCGGACACGCGCACGGTGCATTAGACTCCGCGCCGTGTTGGCACAGGTCCTGTTGCAGGTGGGAGACGACAAGGCCATCCCGGTGTCCCCGGGAGGCATCATCGGCCGCCTCCGCTCGGCCTCGGTGTGGCTCGACGATCCCCAGATTTCCGAAGCCCACGCGATGGTCAGCCACCGCGGGGACCGGCTGATGCTGCTGGCGTTGCGTGGACGCCTGGCGGTGGGCGGTCGTCCTGCGGGTGAGGTGGAGCTGAAACCGGGCCTCGACGTCTGGCTTTCGCCCAACACCCGGCTGCACGTCGAGGACGTTGCGTTGCCCGACGCGCTGGCGGCGCTGGAGGGCGACGGCCTGACCCGGCAGGCGCTGAGCTCCATGAACTCGATCGAGATCGGGCCTCCGCCTCGACTGATCCCCAGGTTTGTGGGCACCGCCGACGCCTGGGTCTGGTCCGACGGGGAGGCTTGGCGCTTGCAGGTAGGCCAGGAGGTGCCCCGGCCCATCCAGCGCGACGAGTCGTTCGACCTGGGGGAGCGTCGCTTCACGCTGACGCGGATGCCCTCGGCGGCCGGGCAGCTGGCAGCCACTCGCGACTCGTACCCCACGGCGCTGCGCGTGGTGCTGTTCTACGACACCGCCCACATCTACCCAGGGGCGGGGCGCGACGTGGTGAAACTGTCAGGGCTTCAGGCCAAGCTGCTTTCGGAGCTGGTGCTGGCGGGGACCCCCGTCCCCTGGCAGGTACTGGGCCAGGAGCTGTGGCCCGACGACGTGGGCGAGCAGCAGCTCCGCGCCCGGCTGGACACGACCACACTGCGGCTGCGCCGCAAGCTCAAGAAGCTGGGCATCCGGGAAGACCTGGTCAGCGCCGACGGCTGCGGCAACCTGGAGGTCGTCCGACTTCCAGGCGACCGCTTCGAGGACCGGACGTGAGCGAGGGCGGCTGGCCCAGCCAGCTGCAGGCCGGAAGCCTGTGGTCCGAGGAGGACCCGCTGTTCACCGCGCCGGACGGGCACCCGTTCGACGCGGACGAAGGCCTCAGGTACGACGAAGGCGCGCTGCTGGGGCGCGGCGGCATGGGCCGGGTCGTGACCGTCTGGGACCGTCGGCTCGAGCGCGAAGTCGCCATGAAGGTGTCGGTGACTCGGGGGCCGGGGGATGACCCGGTGTTGCTGGCCCGACTGACGCACGAGGCGTGGATCACCTCGCGGTTGGACCACCCCGGTATCGTCCCGGTGTTCGACGCAGGTCGACGCGCCGACGGGCAGCTGTTCTACACGATGCGGCTCGTGCGTGGGCGAACGCTGACCCAGGCCATCGCTGCCGGCGGGGACCCAGCGCCTCTGTTGCGCAGCTTCTTGGCGGTCTGCGAGGCCGTGGCGTATGCCCACAGCATGCAGGTGGTCCACCGCGACCTGAAGCCCGACAACATCATGCTCGGCGGATTTGGCGAGACCCAGGTCATGGACTGGGGCCTGGCCGTCCGCCTCGACGAAATGGCCGAGCGTCGGGGAGGGGCGGTGGGGACGCCCGGATTCATGGCGCCAGAGCAGGGACGTGGTGCAATGGCGGCGCCCCCAGCGGATGTGTTCTCGTTGGGCCAGATCCTGGCGCTGTTCGCCACTGACGCAGACCGGCCCGAGATCGCTGCCATCGTGACCCGGGCCACGGATGCTGACCCGGACCGGCGTTACCCCAGCGCCCGGGAGCTCGCCGAGGACGTGCGTCGCTACCTGGACGGTCGGCGTGTGGCGGCGCACGAGTACACCGCCTGGGAGTTGCTGGGCCGGCTGGTACAGCAGTGGAAGGCCCCGTTGGTGGCGGCTCTGGCGGTGCTTGTGGCGGCGGGCGTGGCGCTGGGCTTCGCGTTTGCCGAGACCGCTGCCGAGCGAGATCGTGCGCGGGCCGCTGAGCGTCAGTCTCGCGAGACGCTGGCCCAGTCCCTGGAGTTGCACGCGCTGCAGGCGCTGGAACAGTCGCAGTTCGGCGAGGCGGAGGTGCTGGCGACCGAAGCCGGTCTGGCGCGGGACTCGCCACTGGCCCGTGGGGTGCGTAGCCTGACGGCGGCCTTCGACGGGGTGCGGCAGCTGCGGCACTGGAAGCTCCCCAACGGGTGCGACGCGGTCCCGGCGCCAAGCGGCAGTGCGGCCATCTGCCTGTTTCAAGACCGCCTCGAGGCATGGGCGTGGACCGAAGCGGGCGGTGAGCGTCGGTGGTCGCTGCCGAAGACCGCACGGCTGGCCGGCTTCATCGGCGCCAACGAGCAATGGGTGCTGGCGGTCGTCACGGACAAGGGGAGCACGGGGTTGCTGCTGGACGCCGCGACGGGCCGGGTGCAGGCCAGTGGGCTCATGGGGTTGCGGGACCGCGGCTTCTTCCGGGCTTCGGGGGCATTGACCCCCATCTCGCGCGGTGCCGACTGGGCCAGCGCGGAGGCCGGAGCCATTCTGCACCATAAGGTGTACGGGGCCCATGTGCTCCATCAGACCGGCGGCCTCAGCGGGGACGGGCGGCGCCTGGTGTTGATGGCGCTACCGAACCGCCTGTTCCTGGGTGCGCCGGCCGACCTTGCCTCGCTCGCCCCGATCAAGGTGGATCTGACGCCCTTCGCCAAAGCTACGGTGGTCGTGCCCAGCAACGACGGGCGCTGGATCTGGAGTGGCTCGGTGGAGGGGAGGCTTCGTCGTTGGGACCTGCAAACCAACCAGTTCGTCGAGGCGCACGACACGCCGTTCGGCATGATTCGGCATCTCGAGCCATCGCCCGATGACACGTTCGCCGCTGTCGCAGGGGACCGTGGCGGCGTTGCATTGTGGGACCTGGTACGTCGGCAGATGAGCGTGCGCCTACCCGCTAGCGCCGGCGGCCGTCCCGTCTGGTCCCCACAGGGCAAGCTGCACGTCGGTGCTCGTGGGGGTGTCTGGACGTATGCGGTCGGCATCGAGCATGCCCCCATCGAAACCGCTGAGAGTGGCTTCACATCGCTGCGCTTCCTGGGTTCGGCATTGCTGGCTACGACCAATGGCGTATCGGGCCGCACCGTGGGAGGGCGGGGCACCTGGCACCTCCCTTCGCGTGGCGTGATCATCAAGGACGGCGACACGACCTCCGACGGGCGTTACCTGGCCACGGGACAACGCGCGCCCAACGAGCTGTGGCTGGTCGATCCCCAGCGGCAGGAGGTGCGTGCGGTGGCGGAGTACTCGGCCTCCCGCCGGGTCGTGGTGCTCAACCACGGCTGGTTCCTGATGACGACGTGGGTCAGTGCCTACCTCGTCGGCAAACTCCAAGGGGATTCCGCCGTCATCGAGCGCCACGACGTCGAGTTCGTCTACAAGGACCTCGAGCGAAGTCCCGACCGGCAGTTCGCAGTGATGCTCGCGGAGCGCTCGGGGGAGTTCGCGGTGTTCGAGGCCCGACCGGGTGGGCCGACGTTGGTGCAGACGGGCAAGCTGCCCGGCGCCATCGCGGCGGCCATCAGCAATGGCGGCGGCCTGATGGCCTTCACGACCGGCGACCGAGTGGTGCTTGCCCAGCGCGACGGGACGGTCATTGCCGAGCTCAGGGAAGGCGCCGCCATGGCCCCTCTGATGGAGATCGAGCTGTCCCCCGACGGCCAATGGGTCGCCGTTGGCGACCGGTCGGGGTACCTGCGGGTCTGGAACACCCGCACCCATGCGCTGGCCGTATCGCTGCCCGCGCATCAGGAGCGGATTGCCGCGCTCACCTTCAATGACGACGGTAGCCTGCTGGCCAGCGGCGGGTGGGACGATCGCATCAGGGTCTGGCGGACACAGGCCTGGGCCGAGACACCTGCCGCCGCGGCTCGGGCGGCCTCGCGCTGGGGCCTTACCTGGCAGCAGGCGCTGCGCTGGGCCGACCGCTGACGCAGGGGCCCATGGGGTCTGCGGCGACCCCATGGGGCCCAACGTCCGTCCCGGTGCCACGAGAGTCCTTGTTTATGTGGCTCGGCTTGGCACGGACGGTGCAGTGCCCATCGGCATGATGCACATCCAGGTTGTTTCGACGTCCGCGGTCCTCGTGGCGCTGGCCGCCTGCTCCTCGGGCCTCCCTCTGGGGCAGTCCTGCACCACCGACGCCGAGTGCGCCTCGGGGTTCTGCCAGGGCGTGTGTGACCACGCGCTCGGCGACACGGATGGAGACGGGCTGCGGAATCTGACCGAGCGGCAGCTGGGCACCTCGCCATGGGCCCGCGACTCGGACGGGGACGGGCTGAGCGATGCCGAGGAGGTGGGTGACGTGTCAGCCCCGACCAATAGCAACGGCAACCTCGCCGATGGCATTGACGCGCTGGAGAGCAACCTTGCCGACACCGACAACGACTGCGTCTCCGACCATCTGGACGCCACGAACGCTGCGCCTCCCGCCGGACTGTTCGAGGCTACCTGCAAGGTCGATGGTGTGTGCGCTTTCGGGACCCAGCTCCGTTGCGTGAGCGGCGAGGTTCGTTGCGATTACAGCCGAATTGCGGCTTACAGCGGCTCGTCCGAGTCCCTCTGCGACGGCCGCGACGATGACTGCGATGGGCAGACGGACGAGGACTTCGGGTTGGGCACTGCGTGCGTGCCTCAGGAGCGCGGCGAATGCCGGACCGGCGTGTGGGCGTGTAGTGCCAGTGGCGGCCTGGAGTGCTCGGTCGTCGACGTTCTCAGCGACGTCCCATGCGTCGCAGGTTGCAGCACGGGTACCTGCCACGACGGGGACTGCGTCATCACCTCACCCTTCCTCGGGAGGGCGCCGGTCGGTACCCCATACGCTTCCGTTGTCCGACGGACCGCGTCAGGACGCTGGCTCGTTGCAGGAGGCGGAGCGGCCCTGCACCTCGACGATACCCTCAACCGCGTCGCCAAGGCCTCCGTCGCAGGTTGGGCCGGCAGCGTCGTTACCCTCTCCAGCGGTGGTGTGGTCGTCGCCAATGGCGACGTACTCGACAGTGTCGTCGCCAAGTTCGATGACACCCTGACGGAGCAGTGGCGGACGTCGATTGCATCGGTGCCGACCGCAGGAGCCGTCGAACTATCGGGGGGCGGACTCTTGGTCCCCGGCGTTCAGCTGGCGCCCCAGATGCCCACCTTGACCCGCTTGACCCCGGAGGGGAGCGTCGAGTGGCACCACAGCTACCCGGACCGCACCGGGGTGGTGGAGCGGGGGGTTGTCCTCGCAAATGGGCGGCCAGCCCTGCTTGGGCGCCGTGACGCTGCGCGCTTGCTGTGGGTGGTCGACCCATCGGACGGCTCCATCGACCAGGAGCTGGCGTTGGGCGCGGACGACCGGGAGACGGCGACGCGCGCCCAGCTCACACCCGGCGGAGATGTGCTGATTGCGGCGGGGACGCGGGGCATCGCGCTGCACAGCGACCTGTCACCGTGGTGGACGTTCGAGCTGCCGGACTTGCGCGCGGCGACGGGATGGGAAAGCTCGCCAGGGCAGCTTCTCCTTACCGCTGTGGCGAGCACAGGGTCTGAGGTTTACGTCCTTCGCCCCGATGACGGTGAACTCATGGCGACCCTCGAGCTCGGCACCGACCACATCAGCGGCGTCGCCCGTGACCCAGCGTCGGGGCGCCTGCTGTTTGCAGGCATCGGCGTCGACGAGCGCGGGATGGCGCTGCAGACGGACGCGTTCGGCAACGTGACGTGCGACGCGATGTGCCCAGATTCGGCGCTGTCGGCGTGCGACGATGGCCAGGCCTGCACCTTCGACACGTGCACTGCGCAGACCTGTGCATCCATCCCGGTGGACTGTCCCTAGCCCTGGCGCACCACTGCATGCGCGATAGGATGCTCTCATGGACTGGCATTGGACGTGGCAGGACCCCGTCGCCCTCGGGCTCGCGGTCGCTATCCTCGGCGCGCTGTGGTGGCTGCGTCGGCGACGTATCCGACGTGAGCAGGATGCCAAGCGCGTGCCGGTCGAGGCGCTCAGCCTCAGCCGGCGGCGTCCTCCCGGCGACGACCGCTGAGCACCGCCAGCACAACCAGCGCGACCAGGCACAGGTGGACGAACAGGTTGCCGATGGTCGCGTAGACGGTCGTACCTTGCAGAAGCGGCGCTTCCACCAGTAGCTCTCTGGCTTCGTCCAGGTCGCCGACCTCGGTGATGGCCCCGGTCGGGAGGATGAGGGCGCTGACGCCGGTCATGGTGGAGCGCAGTAAGGTCCGACGCAGCTCCACAGCCCGCAGGACGGACAGAGAGGCGTGCTGGTAGGGCTCGGTGGTGCGGCCGAACCAGGCGTCGTTGGTGATGTTCACGAGCAGGTCGGGGGCCTGGTCGGCGAGTTCGAGCGCGACCTCGGTAAGGATGTCCTCGTAGCAGACGAGGACTCCCATCCGGACGCCTGCCAGCTCCAGCACGCCCGGTCCGTCGGGGCGGTCGAAGCGCGAGGCCTCCGGGACGAGCGCATACAGGTCCTTGGACACGTCCCTGAACCCGCTCGCATCCAGGCCGTAGACCAGGCCGTCAGGCAGGGTCTCGGCCACAGGCACCAGCTGGAACTTGTCGGTCACGCCACGAAGCCTGCCGTGCTCGTCCAGCGCGATTGCGGTGTTCCAGCCGTCACCCTGGGCGGGCTCGGTGATGGCGCCAAAGACGAGCGGGCTGCGGAAGCCCCGCTGAATGACGCTCCGTTGCCAGTTGAAACGGGCCGTGTCTGCCGCAGCGTGAGGCTTGGAGGGTAGGGGGACATCGCTTTGGGCGAGGTAGAGTGCATCCCGTGGGACCCGGTCGAAGCGGTTGTAGGGCAGCCAGGTCAGTGCCCGCAGGGGGGCGACCTTCAGCGGTGCCCAGGTGGTGTCGTGTCGGGCCCATACCCTCCCGTCTCTGGCCAGCACCATCAGGGTGCCGTCGGCGTCTACGCTGGCGTCCGTGAAGTCGACGTTTGCTGGGGCCGCCACCGACTCCCAGGCCGGGAACTCCGTCATTTGCCGGCGCAACACCGTCCCGGCGTCGCCGACCGCCCAGAGTGCGTTGGCGGAACGTCCCGCGAAGGCACGCAGCGTAGCCTTGATCGACGTGGCCTCACGGTCCCAGCTGGAGGTGCCGAGCGCATAGATGGCGCCTCGCTCTCCGGCGAGCCAGATGCCGGTCCCCTCGGGGGATTTGAATGCAGCGAGCAGGTTCTCGGGCCCTACCGTCGTGTTGAACACCTCGTCGTCGGCGATGGTGACCACGGTGCCGCCATCGCCCACCGCGATGGCCTGGCCTGGGCCAAGCGCCGTGACGGCCCGCAGGTGCTTGGTGGTGCCCGAGTTGACGGTGTCAACCTTCGAGAAGGTGCCGCGAAGTACCGCGCCATGGTCGCCAACGGCCCAGAGCTCCACCGGGGAGCCCCTGCGTCGATCACTACCACCCTTGCCGTGAACGACGTTGACGCCGTTAAGCGGGTGGTCGGTCACCCCCTGAGGGCGGTGCAGGTTGGCGCCGTCCCAGCACGCCAACAGGCCGTGGCCCCCCACCGCGCACAGGGCGTCCTCGCGACCGGCGTGCAGAGCGCGAACGTCCTGCAGCCCGCCGATGACTGGCGGGCTCCAGGTCAGGCGTCCGTCTGCCCCCTTGCTCCACAGGACCAGGTCGCCGCTGGCCGTCAGTCCCGCCGCGAAGTGCGGGGTGTGCTTGGCCAACATCGCGCCCACCGGGCTGAAAATCGTCTCCGGCCAGAAGAGGACGTCTGCCCCCTGCGCCTCGAGCCGGGCGCTGGCCAGATGGAGCTTCAGGATGTTGCTCCTCAGCACGGCGACCGCCTCTGAACCCGAAAGGTGACGAGCCTCCTCGCTGAATACGTCGATGTTTGGCTGCACGATGCCGGCCTTCAGCGTGGGGGCGGCCTCGGCGTCCGCCCCCACGGTGGCCAGGCGCACGGCTCCGTAGCTCAGGGTTGCGACCACCATAGCGGCCACGGCGGCCGTGCTTCGCCAGGGCAGGGCGCGACCGTCGTGACGCGCCGCCACGAGGCCGTAGAGGGAGGCTCCGAAGGCGACGACCACGAAGCCGACCCCCGCCGTACCGAACAGGTCGGCCACCTGGATCACCGGCAGGTTGGCGTACTGGGCCGCCCCGACCGACATCGGGAAGAGGAACGGGTAGAAGTGCTCGATGACCACGTAGAGCGCGGCCACCGCGAACGGCCCCAAAGGTATGCCCCGGCGCTGACGGAACCAGGCGTAGATAGCGCCGAACAACGCCAGTTGGAGGCCCCGGTAACTCATGTGGACGACCAGCATGAGCGCGGCCAGTGGGCCGGGGGCCTCCATGAACATCATGTATACGTTGGCCAGCCACCACTGCATGGTGACGCTCAATACCCACCCGGCGAGCAGTCCGTACCCGAAGGCGCGTCCGGGAGAGAGTCCCCGCATCGCCCACAGAAGTGGCAACATCCCGACCCAGGCCAACGCCCAGGCGCTGCTGCGGATGTCGGTGGTGATGGGGTGGCCGAGCCCGAGGCACAGGCCTGCGGTGACGCACAGGCCCGCGCGGGTCAGCCGCTCACGCCAGCTGACATCTATCTTCTCGGCACCTTCGCTGCGGGCCATGTGTCCTGCCCGGAGCGCCCAGAGTCCGAGCAGTGCGCCGGCCCCCTGGACGAACGTGGAGGCGATGAGCACCGTCCCCTTACCCAGGCTCCCCAGCAGCAGGGGCACCAGCAGGCCCAGCAGCCACAGAAGGGCGGGCCCAACGGCGAGCGCCCGTCGCTGCCCCTGCGTCCACAGGTGACAGCTGAGGCCGCCTCCGAGGGCGAGGGCCAGGAACAGCCAGGTGAGCAACGCGCGAAGTCCTTCGGGTCGTGGAGGCCGCAACGGCACACTACTGACCGCGTTCCTGCAAGGGACTTGTGTCGACGAAGGGCGGATTGCCGCCTCCCGATGCCACGTGGTACGCCGGACACTACCCACGTAGCCAGGAGTCTCCGATGTTCAAGAAGGTCGCCTTCACGATGTACCCGGCCGCCGATCTCGCTCGCGCGCGGGCCTTCTACGAGGACACCCTCGGGCTGGGCAAAGCCACCGAGATGGGCGGCGGCCGCTGGCTCGAGTTCGACCTGCCCCAGGGCGGGTGTTTTGCCATCTCCGACATGGTCGACATCGCGCCGAGCAACAGCGCCGGCGGAAGCATCGCGTTCGAGGTGGAAAACCTCGACACGCTCGTGGCCGATCTCAAAGCCAAGGGCGTGACGTTCAAGATGGACGTCTTCGAGTCGCCGGTGTGCCACATGGCGGTCTGCAACGACTCCGAGGGCAACGCCATCATGCTGCACAAGCTCAAGCGCGAGGCCTGACCAGCGCGCGGGTTCGTCGACCTGCACACAGCGCCCACCTCTGCCCAATCGGGCAGGGTTGGACCCGGTTTTGCCGGCTGTGGTAGTTCCATCGGATGACCTTTCAGCGCGTTGTTTCTCTTGCTCTGCTGACAGGCCTGGCGGCCTGCTCCCCGGAGCCTGACTTTCTGGCTCCGGCGCCACCGGCGGCGACCACCGTGAAGTTCGACTACTTCGCCAAGCCGCTGCCGGACATCCCCCTCCCCAACGACGTGGCGACGCGGTTTGACCCACTGTCGCCGACCGGTCGACGCATCAACGCCTCGCTGATGGCCCCGACGTCCATGGAGAAGACCACCCGCGAGTTGCTCGATGAACTCGACGGTTGGGGCGTGCTGCAGCAGCTGTCGATCCCGTTCAGCGGGCCCATCGACATCAACAGCCTCATCGCCGGCCACCGCGACGACGACTATCGGTTCGACAACGACGTCATCTACCTGGTCAACGTCGATCGCGCCTCCGACGCGTTCGGCACGTTCACCCCGGTGGACCTGGGCAACGGCAACTACCCTCTGCTCGTGGAACGCCCCAACGCGTACTGGGATTACGACATCCACGACTGGCAGCTGACCCTGGCCTTCGAGGAGGCCGATGAGGACACCAACGGCAACGGCGTCCTCGACCCAGGCGAGGACCTCGATGCTGACGGGGTGCTCGACAAGCCCAACTACCTGCCGGGCGAGAACCCTGCGCGGGATGACCTCGCTGGTCGGGCGGACGCGCTCATGACGTTCTATGAGCGTCAGTCCAACACCATCATCGCCCGGCCGCTGGTGCCTCTTGAGGAGCAGACCACCTACGCCGTGGTTGTGACCCGCCGTCTCCTCGATGCCGACGGCCAGCCGGTGGGGTCCCCCTTTGCCGGTATCAACCACGCCAGCCAGACGCGCGCACTGGAGGCCCTCCCGGAGCTGCTGGCAACGCAGGGGCTGACCCTGGCGGATGTGGCGTTTGCCTATAGCTACACCACACAATCCGTGACGAGCGACTGGATCGCCGTGCGCGATGGTCTATACGGGCACGGGGTCCAGAGCCACCTGTCCACCCAGTTTCCGGCCGTGCTGTCCAAGCTGCACATGGTTCGGGACCCGGCCCACTTCGGCGACGAGGTGAACCCGTACGTCCTCTACCAGGAGGACTGGAAGCCGGCCTTTCAGCTGGTCGTCGAGCAGTTCCTCGGAGGCAACAGCGAGGCGCTCGAAACCAAGAACCTGGTGAGCGCTGCTGACTACACGGACTTCCATGTGGTGGGGACGTATCGCTCACCGCAGCTCTTCCAACGCGTCGACGCCGATGGAAACACAGTCCCCCTGGGACGGCAGAGTTGGCCCCACGATCTGGAACGCAACCCGGTCGAGGCCCGCAGTGAAGACATCACCTTCCATCTGATGATCCCGCGCAAAGAGGTGAGCGCGCGTGGCGAGGGCAAACCTGCTCCAGTGGTGATCCTGGGGCATGGTTACGGGTCCAACCGCTTCGACATCGCGATCATCGGCCCGTACCTGCTGCAGCACGGGCTGGCGGTCATCGCCATCGACAGCATGTCGCACGGCATCCAACTCAACGAGGAAGAGGCCGCGCAGGCGACGTCGATCCTCGAGTTGTTGGGCCTCAACAAATTCTTCGAGGCCATCGTCGATTACGACCGCGCCTTCGACCAGAACGGCGACGGTTCCGACGACTCGGGTGGCGACTTCTGGACCGCGTACCTGTTCCACACCCGAGACGCCGTCCGCCAGACCGCTCTGGATTACATGCAGCTGGTCCGGCTCATCCGCAGCTTCGATGGGACCCGCACCTGGCAGGTGCCGGAGTATCAGGGTGGCGAATTCGCGACGATCGCTGGCGACTTCGATGGTGACGGCATTCCGGACATCGGCGGGGACGCGCCCATTGGCATGCTCGGAGCGAGCCTCGGTGGGATCATGTCCGCCGTGGTGGGGGGCGTGGAGCCCGAGGTGACGACGAACGTCCCCATCGCAGCCGGTGGCGGGTTGGGCGACGCCAGCGCCCGGAGTATCCAGGGCGGGGTCCGCGAGGCCATCATCCTGCGACTTTTCAATCCCCTCTACCTCGGCTCGGGGAGCGGGGACGAGTTCTCTTTCCGTGCGCTGGTGACGGACGTCAATGACGACAAGAGCCTTCCGCTGGGCCGCGTCACAGGCGTCCAGAAGGGCGACTTCATCACCGTCGACAACCTCCGCAATGGCGTTCGGGGTTGTGGCTGGGTGCGGGAAGCCGGGGACGGCACGCTCATTTGGCGCGCCGGCGTCGAGTCCAACCTGGGCGACCGCACGGTGCTCACGGTCTGGGCGGGGGACGCGATGGTCCTCGGCTCGGAGGCCTGCGAAACGAAACAGGACGCGGTCGTTCGCGGTCGCCTCGACCGGTTCGCCAGCGACGTGGAGTTCCAGACCCGTCAATACAGCGCGGGGAGCCCACTGGTGGCTCTCGCCGAGGGGCTGGGCCTACAGCGCGGCTCGGCCAAGCTGAGGCGCAACATGGGGCTGGGGCAGCTGGTCCTGGACAAGACCGACCCTGCGGTCATGACCCAGTACGCCGTCGCCAAGAGCATCACCTACCCAGGCACCGGGCAGACCACCGGCAGCAGCACCCTGCACGTCACCACCGTCGGCGACATGAATGTGCCCGCCAGCACAGGCGTGACCATGGGGCGCGCGGCGGGCCTCATCGACTACAACCAGACCCGGGTCGAGGGGCACGGGACGTTTGCCAATCAGGTCCTGCTGGACGCGTACACGGCCGAGGCCACCGAGCTCTACAAGCGACACACCAACGCCGCGGGTGATGGCGTCCACATGGACGTCGAGAACTTCTCGCGCGGGACGGACCCCTGGGGCACCGACATCCCGCGGCTCGACCCGCCGCTACACCCGGACCTGGGCAAGGGCGCGACCGACCGACGCGGCGGCTACTCGGCGGCCATCTTCCCCTACGCGATTCCGACCGGTCAGCACGGCTTCCCGTTCCCCGGCGGGCTCATCGATCTCGAGCGGAAGTGGTGTGCGGAGGCATGCACCGAGGACGATTGTGGCTGTGACACGGCCACGACGTTCGACGTCGGGCGGTTCCTCTTCAACATGTTTGGCCGCTTCATGGCCACCGATGGCATGGAACTTCCCAACGACCCGTGCCTCGGCATCGACGACTGCGGGTTTGTCCCCGAGAAGCCGCCTGCGCGGCCGGCGGGGCAGTAACGCCGCCACGTGCCCCGCCATGGTGGGACGGGGCATGGGTGACCTTCAGAGAAAGACCGCACCGGGGCGCCTGAAATAGGCCCGGCAGGGCTATGACGCGGTGCGTCAGAAAGTGGTGGACAGGGTCGGGGAAAGGAGTAGGGTGCGCGCCGCTTCCCCCCAAGCCCAAGGAACCATCATGAAGCGTATCGTCCTCGTTTCGGCCTGCGTCGCCGCCCTGAGCGTCGCCTGCGCCTCTCCGAGCAACAGCCCCGAGCGGGTGATGCCAGCGGATCTCGCGCCCGAGGTCGACGGCGCCAAGAACGACGCCCTGTCGAACTGGTTCACCGACGTCCTCGGCAGCATCGGCTACGAGTCCATCACCACGGGCACCACCGACGGCTTCGTCGGCTACACCTTCGAGGCGTCCGCCGGCGACATCGCTGGGTTCGACATCGTTTCCACGGACTGGACCCTGACGTACCTCTACGGACCGCGGAAGGCCAATGGCCGCTTCGGCAAGCCGGTGGTCAAGGCGACCACGGACTTCATCGACTGGGGCCACGACGCAGGCGCCATCACCTACGAGGTGCCCAAGGACGGTGAGTACATGCTCGTCGTCGGGCCCATCTTCTATGGTGCCGTGACGTACGAGGTTGGCCTGGGCTGCGGTGGCGGTCCCTGCGCCGAGCCGGCGGCATGTGGAGCCCCCGAGGCTTTCGTCGACGTGTCGCTCGACGACCTGCTCAACGACCCCAAGGCCTGGATCGGTCAGGCCGTCGCGGTGACCGCGCCGGTCGACGCGGGCCCGATGTACTGCACCAAAATGGCCTGCTCGCAGGACAACCCCTGCTGCAACACTTGCGGCGCGGGCATGCAGTTCATTGGCAAGGGTGGCAACGGCGTGGCCTCCGAGGTCGACCTGGAAGGGCTGAGCTGCGGTGGCAATGAGTGCACCGCCATGGACGAGTGCTCCTACCCCATCGGGGACACCGTCACCGTGTGGGGCGTGGTGGCGGAGAACTACGGTCACCTGAGCATTGCGGTGGAAGGCAGCTGCGCTGGCGAGCAGGACACCTCGACGCTCGGTCAGTCCTGCGGCAGCTGGGCCGGCACCACGTGTGACGAGGGCCAGTTCTGCGACTACCAGCCCGGCGCCACCTGCGGCTGGGCCGACGCTCCCGGAACCTGCGCCGAGATTCCCACCGCATGCATCGAGATCTACCAGCCGGTCTGTGGCTGCGACGGACAGACCTACCCCAACAGCTGCTACGCCGCAGCTGCTGCGACGGGCGTGCTCCATGAGGGCGCCTGCGAGTGCACCGGGACCACACCGGCCCCGGAGGGCACCGACGTCACCGGCATCTGGACGGCCACGGGTGAGTGGCAGATCGACTACACCTTCAGCAAGGACGGCACGGTCACCAAGACCGACTACGTCTCGCCGTGCCCCGAGGGCGTCGTCTGCTTCTGGTCGGGCATCGTCACCAACACCGGCACCTGGCAGTCCGTCGGCAGCGGACTGGAGCTGAGTTGGGAGACCAACGACACCACTGGCGGCGTCGTGCTCTACAACTCGCTCAAGGTGCGCACCACCTGTGACGGTGGTACTGAGCTGCATGACGGGCAGCTCGAGTTCGTGCCCGCCAAGTAGTCGCTGGGCTTGGACCGCGAACGCCCCTGGCTTCCTCGAGCCAGGGGCGTCTTGCGTTCAGGGCAGCGGCGTCGGAAGCGCGGTGTGCCGAGCAGGCTCAGGCAGCATCGGCGGCGACCTCCTCCGCGGCGGCCCCTACGTCGATGACGACCTTGCCCCGCGCATGGCCTTCGAGCATGTAGGCCATGGCTTCGGACGTCTGGGAAAGGGGATAACGACGGTCGATGATGGGCCTGAGCCGGCCCGACCGGACCAGGTCCCCGAGATACGCCAGATCCACGGCGCTGGGCTTGACCGTGGCCAGCTTGAGGCGGCGGCCCCGGGTGCCAAGCCAGCCGAGAAAGGCCGTCTCGAAGACGCGCGCCATGCGGCCGTTGCTCATGAGGTAGACGCCGCCCGGCGCTAGCAGCTTGCGATGCTTCCAGGTGGAGACGTTGCCGACGAGGTCGAGGATGACGTCGAAGCGTCGCTCGGTCTGCGTGAAGTCGTCCTGGGTGTAGTCGATGACATGGTCGCAGCCCAGGTCTCGCGCCAATGCGACCTTGGAGGTGCTGCAGACCCCAGTGACCTCCGCCCCCAGCAATGTGCCGAGTTGAATGGCGAAGGTCCCCACGCCACCAGAGGCGCCATTGATGAGTAGGCGGTGGCCTTGCTTCAGCCCCCCGTGGTCGCGCAGCACCTGCAGCGCCGTCACTCCGGCCATGGGGATGCTTGCCAGGACGTCCAGCGGGGCCCTGTCGGGGGCCCTGGCGATGATGGCTGCGTCAGCGATGACGTACTCGGCGCATGCACCCCAGCAACCGTGACTCGTGTCGCCCAGGACGGTGTCCCCCGGGGTGAAGTCGGTCACATGGGCGCCTATCGCGACCACTGTTCCGGCGAAGTCGGCCCCGACGACCTGAAAGGCCGGCTTGGGCTTGAACAGGCCGAGCCCCAGGCGCATGACCCAGGGATCGGCTTTGAGCACCCGCCAATCGGCGACGTTCAAAGCTGCAGCGTGAACCTTGACCAGGACCTGGTCGGGCGCAGGAGTCGGCACGGGGAGGTCCTGCAGGGACAGAACTTCGGGGCCACCGTATCGGGTTCTGAGTATGGCTTTCATCGACGTCGTTCCTGGGTGTCGTGGTTGCTATTCGTCCTATCCAGGCGTCGCCGATTCTGTTTCAGGAATCGGGTGTGTCCGGTGTGTCTGCTCATGTGGCACGCGTGTGTACCCCGCTCGAGCCAAGCCGTTGGAGCCGCTAGATGCTGGGGAGACATCTGGCATGCGTATTGCTCGGGCTGTCAGGGCCCGACCCCGACGCCACCGACACGAGGCTCCCATGAGTAGCACTGAACTCGCCCCGACCACCGCCGCCCCCCAGGTCGAGTCCGGGAGGACGGCGGAGGAGGAGGGAAGCTCCACGAGCTCAGCGTTTCGTGGGATGTCGTACGCGAGCGCATCGCGCGCTCTCAGCCCCTTCAGTCCGGGCACGGGCATGGTGGCCGCGGGGGCCCCAGGAGGGCCGCGAGGCGGGGTGGCGCTGTCGCGTCGTGGTGCCGGGGGCGCTGCCGGTCAGGCTCTGTCGGTGGCTCGGGCCGGCATCTCCGGACCCGGGCACGCGGTGCCCCACCAGGCGGCCATGAACAACGCGCTAGGCCACGACTTCGGTGCGGTGAAGGCCCATACCGGGCCTGAGGCACAGGCCGCCTGCGAGACCCTGGGTGCCAACGCCTTTGCGGTCGATGGCCAGGTCGCGTTCCGCGACGCGGACCCCAGGCCGGGCCTGGTCGCCCATGAGCTCACCCACGTGTTGCAACCTTCTCAGGACGTCCAGGCCCATGGCGGCGGCGGGGTGGTGACGTCGGGCGAAGGGCAGGCGGAGGCCGTAGAGCGAGAGGTGGATGCCGGTCGCTCCGCGGCGCATCTCGTGGCCGGCATGTCCATCGGTGCCGGCGGCGGTGGAAGCGTCCAGCTCGACAAGGCCGACGATGCATCCGCTGAGCCCGCACCGGCCGAACCTGTCGGCCCCGTGGCGGAGCCCAAGGAAGGAGCCAAGGCAGAGGAAGGCGACAAGAAGGCCGACGACGACAAGAAAGCCGAAGGCGACACGCAGCTGGTGAGCGGCGGCGTGAAGCCAAAAGAGGTCGGCTTCACCTTCGCGGAAGTCAAAGTGCCCGGGTGGCCCGTGCTGAAGGCGAAGCTCAGCGGCAAGGTGGTCGTCGACCCGCACAAGGACCATTCCAAGAAGGGCTCTCCGGGGGCCGCGGATGTGGGTCTGAAACAGGGCGTCGGCGCGTCTCGGGGGGCTGCCAAGACGACCTCGGCCGTGGACGTGAGCTTCTTCAACGATGCGTGGTTCAAGGAGGAGTTCGGCGCCGACCCGTTCAGTATTCTCGGGTGGTTCGACATCAAATGTGACTTCTTCGAGATCAAGTGGGCCCCGAGTTTCGGGGCCGATGTCTCCGAGGACCACACCGCCAAGACCGCCGGCGAACTCACGCAGAAGGACGCCAGGTCCGCCAAAATCAAAGCTGGCCTGGCCCTCTCAGCGGCCGGCAAGAAGAAGATGGGCGCCAAGGGGGAGTGGAGCGTCTCCGTCAGCGGCGGGGTCGAGGGCGACACCAAGACACTCAAGGCGTTCCTGGAAGACAAGGAGATGGAGCGCAAGCGCAAACGCGTGCAGGACGTCGACCGGGGCAAGGTGGCGACGGCGGACCTGACCAAACAGCAGGAAGCGCTCCAGAAGACAGCCGATGACGTCAAGCGCAACAAGGGCGACATCCAGGCGGCCCTCAACACCTATGAGGGGTTCGACGAGGAGGCGGCGCGCAAGGCCTCGACCGCCGGGCCCAAGCTCGACGACGCAGGCAAGGAGAAGCTGAAGGCGATTGTGGAGGGCAAGTACAAGCACCTGCCCACCCACGAGCGCATGGTGGTGGCCCGCTACTTGAGGCTCAAAGAGCAGCTGGCTGTCATCAGCCGGACCCACGCGCCCGCTGGAGGCAACAAGAGCGATCGGCGTGCGTGGCGGGAGGGCAAGAAGGCGCAGATGGCGGCGGTTCGGGCCGAGATGGCCGAACTCAGGAAGGGCACCCCGGGGCTGATCAAAAAGGCCGGCGCCGTGGTGGACGGGGCGATGGACCTCGACGTGCTCGAGAACTTGGAAGCCGACGCGAACCGACGCGCGCTGACCGACCTGAAGACGCTTCGTGCCGAGATCGGGCGGCTGGACGCGCAGGCTGGGGTGCTCGAGTCCAAGCTCGACGACGTGGCGACCAAGCTCGACCAGGTGCATGGCAACCTGGAGGGCGACAAGGCCGCCCCGACCAAGCAGGCGCGTGGAGTGGTCGAGGGGCGTCGAGCGCTGGAGAAGGCCGAGGTGGCCCTGGCGGATGCGCAGGGCGAGCTCGCAGACATGGCCGAAGGGAGCGACGACTACGCGGCCAAGAAGAAACAGGTGGATGCGCTCACCAAACAGGTCGGGGACCTCGCCGCCGATGCGCGGGACAAGGCCAATGCGCGCATCGCCGAGATCGACGGTCAACTGGAGAAGCTCAGCGGCAGTCCAGCGGCTCAGCCCCTGGCGGACGAACGACGCCGGCTGGTCAAGGAGCTCGACCGCATCAATGCAGGCGCGAAGGGAGACTATCTCCAGAAGCGCTCGGACCTGTTGGCGGTGGTCGCCGCCGAGGAAGCCGCCAGCGGCAAAGTCCCGAGCGTGCCCGGGTTCGACCCCGAGGCTCATGACGAGAAGGCGTTGTGGCGTCGCCGCGAGCAGCTCAAGGACCTGGCGCAGACCTACCGCAGCCTGTCAGGCGAGCTGAAGGCTGAGCTCGCCGCCAGTAAGGACATCATCGCTGCTGCCGATGGCGTCGGAGCAGTGGACGACCTGAAGCCGGAGACCGGCAAGAAGCTGGAGAAGGCGCTTGGGCCCCAGTGGAAGACGATGACCCCCAAGCAGCGGTTCGCGGTCGCCCAAGTCCTGGCCGTGGAGCGCGAGCTGCAGAGCCTATCGGGGCGTGGCAAGAGGACCCAGGTAGCCAAGGCGGCGCTGCGCAAGCGTCGGGCCGCTCTGTACAAGCTCCATGGCGAAGGGGTCAGCGAGCTGGTGCAGAAGGCTGTCGGGGCTGAAAAGCACGCACAGAGGAAGTCGCGAATCGGGGCGTTCACGCCCGAGATGATCGCCAAGATGGAGGCCGACGCTGCGGCCGAGGTGGTCGCCGAGGCGGACCGTATGGCCAAGGAGGCCGACGCGCTGGGCGACAGCGCCAGCCACATGAAGAACGAGGCCCATGCGCTCGACAAGCATCTGCCGCAGCACCTGGTCGAGGGCGGCGTGCCCAGTGACGTGGAGCCACCCACCAAGCAGGGTCTCGAGCAGACCGTGGAGCGCATCAAGGCGAAGCAGGCCGACCTGGCCAATGTGTCGCCGGATTCGGAGACCGCCAAGCGTCTGCGCCAGGAGATCGACACCCTCACCAAGGAGGGCCGCGCGACCGCCAAGGCGCGCATGCTGGAGCTGCAAAACCTGCAGGCCGAGCAAGCCTCGGTGGGCAAGAGCGACCCCAAGGTCAAAAAGGAGCTGACCAAGGTCGAAAAGCAGCTGGCCACGATCAACAAGGCGGCCAAAGCGGACTTCGATGTGCGCCGAAAAGCGCTGGACGCCTCCATCAAGGGCCGCGGCGAGGGCGCCAAAGACGCTGCGCGCAAACGTATTGCCGAACTGGAAGGGAAGCTGGAGGCCAGCGGCGGCAAGCCGCTGTCAAAGGCGGAACGGCAGAAGATCCTTCTGGAGGAGATGAAGAAGGCCGACGCCGAGGCCATGGCGGCGCTCGACGAGCTCATCGAGCTCGACAAGGAAGCCGCGGCGAAGGGCATCACCCCCGACGGGGACGCCAAGGCCGCCAAACGCCTCGCCAAGGAGCAGTTCCAGAAGCTTGCCGCGGAGGCGCAGCAGGCCTTCGATGACGCCCTCGAGAAGGTCAAGCTGGAGATCGAGACGGCCTGGAAGGAGAGCAAGACCAGCCTCCCCGAGGTGAAAGCGAGGTTTGTCGACGATGCGCTGGCGCAGGCCAAGGCCGCCGGGCTCCCCGACGACCGCGTGGAGGACTTCAAGAAGCACGCCGACGGCGCCTTCGACAAGGCCTACGCCAAGCAGGACCTGAAGAAGGCCAAGAAGGAGATGATGGAGGTCAGCGAGGAGCTGGCCCGCAAGCGGATGGGTGACGCCGGAGCCCTGGCGGCCAAGAGCCCGATGGGCAAGAAGATGATCAAGGCGATGGCCAAGGGCGTGCCCGTTCTGGGCTGGGCCGCGGACGGGTACGCCATCGGCACCGACATCCACAACATCGTCAAGCTCTACAACGAGGAGAACCCCGGCAAGTTCCACTCAGTGAAGATGGCCTTCGAGATCTTCCATCTGGCCACCGACATCATCGGTGTGGTGCCGGTGGTCGGCGACATCGTGTCGTTGGCGGGAGACTTCATCTACGAGACCCAGTCATCGGTCTACGCGCTCGGCCTGGCTCTCGAGGAGAAAGGAGCCTGGGAGGTCGGTAAGGAGTTCCTTCAGTGGAACTACGACAACATCACGCGCTCCTTTGACGACCGTTATGAGCTGGCCAGCAAGAACCGTGGCAATCGGGTGTCCGGGTACGACGCTCTGGAGGCCGAAGGCAAGGGTGGCGGTGGCGCTGGCGGCAAGGGCGGCAAGGGCGGCAAGGGCGGCAAGGGCGGCAAGGGCGGCGACGGGGACAAGACCGGCCCTCAGATCGATCCGCGCCTCACCAGTCAGCTCAAGAAGCCTGAGGGCAAGGAGACCAAGGTCAAGGGCTTCGATGCAGCGCAGGCGGCGGTCTCCAAAGACGGTAAGAAGCTCACGATGGTCATCTGGACCATGGATCTGGAAAAGTCCGGGCTCAAACAGAAGGGCGCTGGGCTCGAGGCCGAGTTCGAAGGCAAGCCCGCCTATTGGAAGGTGACAGCGCTCACGATCGGGGAGTTGCAGACGACGATCGAATTCGCCCGGGCCGAAAAGCCCAAGGGCGGCGGGGCGGCGGGCGGCGGCGCGGCGGCCTCCAAGGGTCCCGTCGATTACGCCAAGGCGCAGGAGTACAACGCGTACTTTGCCGATGCCTTCGGCTTCACGGCCGCAGCGTTCACCGGCGATAGCGCCATGACGTCGCCCGAGCTGAACGCGTTCGCCGACTGGGTGTGGGCGTTCCAGGAGCGCACGAGCATCCAGAAGGGCGGTTGGGCAGGCCCGACAACCACGATGAAGCGCTACGAGGAGCTGGGCAAGCAGGACTCGGATGTCTGGCGCAAAGCCAAGGCCTACAAGGACGACCCGGAGAACCAATCGGGCGGCGGTGGCGGCAAGGATGGTGACAAGGACGAGGGGGGCGAAGCTGAGCCCGACTCCACCACCGACCCGGCAGCGGCCGGCAAGAAGCCAGCAACGGGCGACCCCAGCGGCAAGAAGCCAGGTGACCCCGCGAGCGACGCGGCCAAGGACCCCGCCAAGCAGGGGTCGACCACGACCAGTGATGGTGGCAATGCCGCCGCGGACGGCAAGAAAGCCGACCCGATGAAGCCGGTCACCATCACGATGGGGGCCGACGACCGGGACGCGCTCGACCTGCTCGACGACAAGAGCAAAGCGGCGTCCGAGAAGTATCCGGTCCTCCGCAAGCCCCTTGGGTTGATTTCGGTCGGCGAGGGCGGTGTCGTGGGCATCGACCGCAAGAAGGTCGAGGCGTTCAAGACGCTCGACACCATGAAGTTCGACAACGGTGTCCACATGAAGCTGGTGGATGCTGTCGACAGCTCGCGGGGGGTCGGTGACGGATTCCTCGAGCTCAGCCTCACCTATTACATCCTCATCGCGGGTCTCCCCCCCTCGCAGACGCTTCCGGACGACTTCCCCTACAAGAAGGGGGACGTGGTCAAGAAGACGTTTACGTTCACCTACCAGCCCTCCGGCGTCGACGGGGAGATGGGCCGCGAGCTTGGAGGGAACACCGGCGGCAACGCAGCCTTCATGGATGCGCTGAACTTCGGTGAGGGGGACGAGGTTACGGTCGACAAGGGCAACGCCGCCGTGAGCGTTGGTGGTGCTTCCATGACCGTCAAACGTGTGGTCGGAGTCGACCGCGTCGACGAAAAGGACGTGGTGGGTCTGGCGGTTCGGCTGGAACTCGACGTCCACGACGTGCCACCCGGGGGGCTCGTCTGGAAAAACGCAACGGCTGGGACCGTCACTGACCTGAAAGGCGGACAGACCCAGGAGATCGTTATCTTCGCGCGCGGCATGTAGGCCGTGGGCGCCCAGTTGCGGGCGCCCATGGGTCAAGACACTAGTCGCGAATCTGGCCGGCCCCGGCGATGATCTTGGCTTCCACCGAAGCGACCTCCAGGTAGCCCTGGGAGCTGACCGGGTTGAGGCCGTCGCTGGCTTCCATCGACGCGTCCGCAGGGCTGTAGAGGCTGTGCGGGCAGTCGCTCAGCTCGCGGAAGTAGATGTTGCCCTTGTAGAGGCCCAGCCGGACGGTGCCGTGGGCGAACTCGGTGAGCGTGTTCACGCCAGCCAGCGCGGCCTGACCGGCGGGCTCGAACAGGCGGCCGTCGTAGACCTGGTCGGCGATGAGGCGTGAAAGGTAGGCGAACAGCTTGGTGCTGCGGCGGCCCATGGTGGCCTGGTAGACGGATTTGATGGCGTAGCTGAGGACCTCCATCCCTGGGGCCTCGTACACGCCGCGGCTTTTGGTGCCGATGATCCGGTTCTCCAGCGCGTTGCGCATCCAGATGCCGTTGCGGCCGCCAATCGTGTTGGCCTCGTACATGACGTCCAGGGGCGACATGTCCTTGCCGTTGATGGCCACGCAGCGCCCGCCCTGGATCCGGAGGGTCACCTCTTCGATGCGGTCGGGCGCATCCTGCGGCCACACGCCCATCTCGGGCGGGTTCACGATCTCGCAGCTGGTGTCCAGGTCCTCGAGGTCTTCGGCCTCGTGGGACACACCCGCCAGGTTGGCGTCGGTGCTGTAGTGCTTCTTGGGGCCCGTGTCCGCCTCGATCCCCTTGTCTTTGAGGTAGGCGACCATCTGCTTGCGGCCCGGGAACTGCTCCAGCAGGTACGGGTCACGCCAGGGGGCGTACACATCCATCTCGGGCGCCAGCACGTTGGTGTAGCGCTCGAACCGCACCTGATCGTTGCCGCGGCCCGTGGCGCCGTGGGAGAGCACGGTGCAGCCGTCGGCCTGCATAGCCTTCAGCAGCCCCTTGGTGGTCACCGCGCGGGCGATACCGGTGGAGTTCCAGTACCCGCCGTCGTAGCAGGCCAGCGACCGAAGCAGCAGGAAGCACGCCTCGGCCATCTCGTCCTTGAGGTCCACCAGCGTGGTCGTCGCCCCGGTGGTGTCCATCTTGCGGACGATGTCGTTGATGTCCTTTTCGTCCGGCTGCGCCAGATCGGCCGAGTAGCAGTGAAGGTTGATGCCTTCCTCCAGCAACCGCGTGGCCACCGTGCGGCTGTCGAGGCCGCCGGAGACGCAGAGACCGACCTTGGCGTTCTGGGCTTTCAGATCGTGGATGTTCATACGTCCGGACATACCTGAGCCGGCGCGACCTCGCATCACGTTTTGTGACGTTTTTGTCACCCGCCCCTCGCCCCTCGATGCGTGGCTGGCGAGCGGTGCGGCGGGCGCGAGGGCTAGAGTTGCTCCAGCGTGTCCCACGCGGTGTGGACGGCCACCTCGGGCGCGTTTCGGCGCCGGTACGTGTGGGCACCGAAGAAGTCCCGCTGGGCCTGGATCACGTTGGCGCTTCCCTCGGCTCGGATGAGCGTGTCGAAGTAGGCCAGGCTGGCGCTCAGGCAGGGCACCGGCCAGCCCGCTGTCACTGCGGCACCCACCACCTTGCGCCACGCCGGCAGTCGGCTTCGGACGTCCGCGGCAAAACTCGCGTCCAACAGCAGCAGCGGTAGATCGGCGCGCTCGCGGAACGCGTCGTACACCCGGTCCAGAAAGCGCGCCCGGATGATGCAGCCAGCCTTCCAGATGCGCGCCATCCGCGCGAGGTCCGTGCCGTAGTCGCGCTCCTCGCTGGCGTCACGCAGCAGCGCAAAGCCCTGTGTGTAGCTCATGATCTTGGCGGCGTAGAGGGCCGCCTCCAGGTCATCGACGGTGATGGTGGACAGCGCCTGGCCACCGGCTCCGTCGAAGGCCGCAGCGGCTTCGAGCCGCACCGAGCGGCCGGCGCTCAGCACGCGCGCGTCGACCGCGCCGGTCACAGTTGGCAGCGCGACACCCAGCTCGATCGCGCTGATGGAGGTCCACCGCCCGGTTCCCTTCTGCCCCGCGACGTCGAGGATCTGGTCGACCAGCGGCCCATCCCCCGCCGGATCCCGCGACCCGGCGATCTGGGCGGTGATTTCGATGAGGTAGGACTCCAGGGGCCCTTCGTTCCAGCGCGCAAAGGTGTCGGCCACCTCGCGGGGGGACATCCCCATCCCGTGACGCATCATCTGGTGGGTCTCGGCGATGAGCTGCATGTCGCCGTACTCGATGCCGTTGTGGACCATCTTGACGAAGTGGCCCGCGCTTGCGCGCCCGCAGTAGTCCACGCACGGACCGCTGTCGCTGACCGCCGCGGCGCTCTCCAGGACGGGGCGAAGCCGTTCCCAGGCCACGGCGTCCCCACCGGGCATCATCGACGGACCCTTCAGGGCGCCTTCCTCACCGCCACTGACGCCCATCCCGACGAAGCGAAAGTCGTCCCTCGCGGCACGCCGGTCGGTGTCGGCGAAGTGGCTGTTGCCGCCGTCGATGACGATGTCCTCGCGGTCCAGCAGTGGCGTCAGCTGGTCCAGGACGAGGTCGACGACCGTCCCCGCCGGGACCATCATCAGGATGCGGCGCGGCGCATCCAGGGCGCTGACGAAGCCCTGCAGACTGTCGGCGATCACGTAGCGGTTTTCGGGCTTGGCGCCCAGAGTCTGGCGCAGCCCGTCCCGTTTGGCTGTGTCGTTCTCCCAGAGGGCGACGGTATTGCCCCGGCTGTGGAAGTTCTGGGCCAGGGCGCGGCCCATGACGCCCACACCAATGATGCCAATGTCGGCAGCGGTCGATTCAGCGGTACTCATGAAAGCGCTCTCGCGGCGTCGGGGTCCAGGACCCAGTGATAGGCCCGCTTGGGGGCGTAGACACCCAGCGGGAGGTCGGGGTCATGGCGGAGGGCCCTCGCCAGCATGTCGGCTTTGCCTTCCCCCCGCGCCAGCATGACCGCCAGGCTCACGTTCTGCAGGACGGGCAGGGTCAGCGTCAGGCGCGTCGGCGGCGGTTTGGGGCTGTCGGTCACGACCGCGGTAGGGGGCGTTGCCGACAGCACCGCATGACCCGGAAACAACGAGGCGATATGCCCGTCGGGTCCAGCGCCCAGAAGGACCACATCCAGCCCGCTGCCGAATTGCGCCTCGAAGGCCGCGGCAAATTCGGCGTGATCGGCGTGCAGCTCGCCCCCGGCGACCATGGGCAGCACACACGCGGGCTGGGGCGCTTCGTACAGCCACTGCGCCGTGGCGAGCGCCTGGTTGCTGGCCTCCGGGTGCCGCTCGTCCACCCAGGTGACGTAGAGCCCGGCATAGACCTCGTCGGGGAGATTGTCGCGCAGGTAGTTCAGGGTCCCGCCCGGGGTGCTGCCGCCGGAGAGTCCCAGGCGCACGCGACCATGCCGCTTCACGTGCTGAACCAGGGCGTTGCACAGCAGACGTCCAGCGACCGACGCCATATCGTCGGTGACGTGTAGAACCGGCTCAGCCACCGTTGCGACCCCAGGTCCCCTCGCGCCCCCGGAACAGCCCGTCGGCGGCATCGGGGCCATAGCTGCCGGCGGGATACGTGTGAACCTCGGGGTTCTGTGTCTCCCAACCGGCGCGGATCGAGTCGGCGAACCGCCATGCCGCCTCCACCTCGTCACCGCGGATGAACAGCGTGGCGTTGCCCTCGATGGCGTCCAGGAGCAACCGCTGATAGGCGTCCGCGGTCTTTCCCGCGCCCTCCATGTCGGCGTAGTTGAAGCCCAGCTGGGCGGGCCGGGTGACCGTTCCCGGCCCCGGCTGCTTGACCAGGAAGTCGAGCCGGATGCCTTCCACCGGCTGAATCAACAAGCGCAGCGAGTTGGGCCGCAGTGCGCAATACGGGCCGGCCTGCTCGCCGCCAAACAGGTCCACCGGCGGCGCGGAGTAGCGAATGACGACTTCGGTGTAGCGCTTCGCCAGGCCCTTGCCGGTCCGTAAAAAGAACGGGACGCCATTCCAGCGCCAGTTGCGAATCTGCGCGCGAATCGCCACGTAAGTCTCGGTGCTGCTTCCCTCGGGAACGCCCTGCTCCTCGAGGTAGCCCGAGTCCCTGCTCGGGCCGGCGATGTATTGGGCCCGGACGACGTTCTTGGCGACATCCTCGGGGCTGAACGGGGTCAGCGCACTGAGCACTTTGACCTTTTCGTCGCGCACGTCATCTGCGGCCATCGAGCTGGGGGGCTCCATGGCGACCAGCGCGAGGACCTGCAGTACGTGGTTCTGGACCATGTCGCGCAAGGCCCCGGCGGTGTCGTAGTAGGCGCCGCGGCTACCTTCGACGCCGATGCTCTCGGCGACGGTGATCTCCACCGACTCGACGTGCTTGCGGTTCCACAGCGGCTCGAAGATGGCGTTCTGGAACCGGAAAGCCAGGATGTTCTGGACGGTCTCCTTGCCCAGATAGTGGTCGATGCGGAGGATCTGGTCCTCCCGCAGCACGTCCAGCAGCTCGGCGTTGAGCGCCTGGGCGGAGGCCAGGTCGGTGCCGAAGGGCTTTTCGACGACGACCCTGCGCCATCCTGCACCGTCATCCTGGACCAGCCCGGCCGCCTCCAGATGGTGCACCGCGGGTCCAAACAGGCTCGGCTTGAGCGCAAGGTAGTACAGACGTCCCGCCGCGTCGGGTTCGGTACCGGCCTCGCGGGCGAAGGCGTCGAGATGTTCGGCCAGCACGACCACGTCGTCAGCGGTGCCCACATTGCCCGCGTGGTAGTGACAGCGAGCTCGAAGGGACTGCCAGTGGTCGGCGTACTCCTCGGGGATCCAGGGCTCCAGCTTGTCCCGCCAGACGTCGCTGCTCTGAGCGCTGCGCGACACGCCGATCACCTGAAGCAGCGACGGGTCCAGGGCGCCATCGGCGATGTTGCGGACCAGGGCGGGGATGAGCTTTCGGGCGGTGAGGTCTCCGGAGGCTCCGAAAATGACCACCTGGGTCAATGACTTAAGCATGAGGACTCGCGTGCGGGTGACGGGTTCACAGGCGACGATGGCTCAGTGTAAGCATGGGTTCACATGCGCGCTGCAGTCGTCGGACATATCGAGTGGGTCGAGTTCCTCCCCGTGGATGGGCAGGTGGCTCCAGGAGCCATCCTACGCGCTTCGGCGAGCTTCGCCGAGGCGGCCGGTGGGGGTGGTGTGGCCGCCGCCGAGCTGAGTCGCCTGGCCGGGGCGAGCACGATCTACACCGCGTTGGGGAGCGATTCGATAGGTCAGGGCGTGCCCGCGGCGCTGGCCCCCCTTGGCGTGACGGTGGTGGCAAAGACACGCGACGAGTCCCAGCGGCGCGGGGTGACCATCCTGGACACGGACCACGAGCGCACCATCGTCGTCATTGGTCCGGCGCAGGGGCCGCGGGGCGCCGAGATGCCGTCCTTGGCGGGGGTGGACGCCGTCTACTTCTGCAAGGGCGACGCCGAAGCGCTGCGCGTCGCGCGTCAGGCCCGGGTGCTGGTGGCCACCGCCCGCTGCCTGCCCATCATCCGAGAGTCCGGGGTGCAGCTCGACGCGCTGGTGCATAGCGGCAATGATCCGTCAGAGGTCTACCGCGACGGCGACCTCGATCCAGCGCCACGCATGGTCGCGACCACCGACGGCAGCCGCGGAGGCGTGTGGCGGCTCGATGACGGGACGTCGGGGATGTGGGCTTCAGCGCCGCTACCTGGGCAGCCGATGGACGCGTATGGCGCCGGTGACAGCTTCGCTGCCGCGCTGACGTTTGGTCTCGCCAACGGCCTCGGCCCCCAGGGCGCGGTGGACCTGGGGGCCGAACGGGGCGCCCTGGCGATGTGTCGCCGCGGCGCCCATGGTGTTTCCCGGGGCTAAGGGGCAGGGCAGAACTGGGCCTGGGTGGCGCAGGTCAGGAAGGCGTCGATGGGGGAGCTGCCGCAGTCCACCTCGGCCCCGTCGAGGTCACCGTCGCCGTCGGTGTCGGCAATGAGCGGGTCCGTGCCGCGGACCAGCTCGGCCGCATCGTCCATCCCGTCGAGATCGGTGTCAGCGACCAGCGGGTCCGTGCCGGCAGCCAGCTCTTCGCCGTCGCTGAGGGTGTCGTTGTCGCTGTCGGGGTTGCTGCAGCTGGTGCCCATCTCGCCTTCGGTCTTGTCGCTGACACCGTCAGCGTCGCCGTCGAGCAGGAGCGGGTCGCAGGACGCCTGAACCTCTTCGGCGTCGGTCAGGCCATCACCGTCGGTGTCGGCCAGGGTCGGGTCGGTTCCCAGCTCGACCTCCATGTCGTTGCTGATGCCGTCGCCATCGTCATCGGGGCGGTCGCCGTTGGTCGCGTCGATCACGGTGCTCGGGTCGCGGTTGGTGGCCGGCGGCGCCGTCGTGCAGTCGTCGCCGGCGCAGTCGACGTAGAAGACAATGAAGTACTCCGTCCAGCTGTCCGGCCCCTTCTGGTCTTCGTCCACGCCCTCGATGTCCTTTTCGATCACCAGGGTGTGGTTCTCACCGACCTTCAGCGGCTCCTCAGGGGTGACGATGACACCGTTGAGGCGCTGCCGAAGCGAGACGGCGATCCGGGCGCCTTCACTGTCCTCCAGCGAAATGGCTCGCTCCAGCGAGCGCAGGTCCTTGGGCGCGTTGAAGTTGAGGTGGAAGCTGGCCCGCGGATGGACGTCGAGGGTCAGCGCCGTGGTGCCCCCCTCGGGGTTGCGGAGGTCGTGCGTGACCTCGCCGTCGACGACCACCTCGAGGGATTCCAGGGGCCCCATGTCGCCACAGGCGGCCAGGGTGGCGAACAGGAACGAGACTCCGAGGGCGCGGATGCTTCGCTGAAACACATACATGGCAAGACTCCTTTGAAAATGCAGGGCAAGAGAAGGCGCACTGGTCCCAGGCCGTGTGGGCGGCGAGGGGGTGGCTGGTGACGCACCGGTGGCGTCAGACCTCCGCGGTCTGCGCTATGGCGCGTCCTGGGTGGCGGGGCTCAGCCCCGGACCGTCATCGCAGCGGGGGCGCGACTGGGGGCGATGGCGGTGCGTTGTCGACCGGGGGCAGGTAGCCCCAGGGTTTTCGGAAGTGGCGGGTGGGCTGTGCTCGCCATATGACGCGGTCCAAGCCCAGGCTGGCTCCGACGTTTGCGAACTCGGGGAGGCGAGGCATCTTCTCCTCGAGTTCGTCCGGCCCCAGTCGACGGAGCTGAGTCATCGCCTTGTTGATGCCGTCGGCCACCGACTTCTGAAGATGGTTCTGGGGATAGTAGAGGCTGGTACACGCCGCGCCTTTGGCCCGCGCGAAGAGCGTGTTGCCCTGCTGGTCCTGCAGCGCTACCTCGACGTCGGAATAGGCGCAGCTCCAGGGCACCCCGAGGAGCTGTAGGAACAAGGGTGTTCCGAAGGAGTAGAGGACGGCCGCGGTGATGTCGCCGGCGTTGTGGGTGATGGCGGCGACCACGATGGCACGCACCGGTCGGCGCCCCGCTGAGCTGGCCTTGGCGTTCCAGGCATTCGTGATCGCGGTCAGGATCTCGAGCCGGTCGTAATTGCGGCTGGGAATGGCCTCTCGAGCACCGGCGTCGCTGGACACCTCGACGTACGACGCCTGGGGGTCGATGCGGATGCGCCCGGGCAGGGTGGTCCGACCCTCGGGGCTGGGGGGCGTGTCGACATAGTCGCGATACTGAATCGCTGCGCAGCCACTGACCCCGCCGAAGAACGTCGCAACCAGCAGCGCGGCTGCGGCGAGGGCTCGTTGGAAGGTGGGGCGGCGTTTCATGGTCAGCAACTCGTTGTCGGGGTGGCGGTTCGTCCGTCGTTCGCTGGGTAGAGCCACGGCCGTGCGCAACCGGCTCACAAAAAGCGGACTTTTTTCGCCGGGCGAGACTCGCATCCTTACACAGGGCCCCGCGAAGATTTTTTCCTTCCGTCGCATGAGCCGGTTTGGCTGGGGTATGACTCAAGAGGATGTCATGAGCGTGATACCCCTCAAAAAGCCCGATGCACCGAACGGTCAGACGGCGCCCAGCGATGCGTCGCTGGTCGCTGCGGCCTTGGCCGGTGACAACCGAGCCGCGGGTCAGCTGTACCGTCGTCATGCCGGCGCCATCTACAGCAGTCTCCTGCGGATCTTCCGACAGCCCGCGGACGCCGAAGATGCCTTGCACGACGCGTTCGTCCTGGCCCTCGACAAACTTGGGCAGCTGCAGGATTCGTCCCAGTTTCGGGCCTGGGTGATGCGCTCGGCCGTCCGCATCGTCTACCGGAAGGGGCGCCGGCGGAAGTGGCTCGAGGCGTTCACCCGGTCGGCGAAGGCCGAGGCTCCGGTGACCGTCGCGGGCCCCGACGCCAAGGCCGAGCTGAAGAAGGTCTTTGAGGTCCTCGCAACGCTTCCTGAAAAGGAGCGGGTGGCGTGGGTCCTGCGCTACGTCGAGGGGTACACGTTGCCCGAGGCGGCGCTGGCCTGCGATTGCTCACTGGCCACCGTGAAGCGCCGTATCCGCGCCGCCGCCGAGGTGGTGGGCCAACACGTCGACGTCCGGGAGCCCGTCGAGACGGCTCCGACCCCGATTCCACCGAACCGCGCCAGCGGTGAGGAGGTGCAGCGATGAACGAGCAACCGACCCTGCAGGCGCCGTTGGCCGACGAGCTCGGTCCCCCTTCGTCGGACGTGGACGCGGTCGTGGCGCGTACCTGGAGCCGCATCGAGCACACTCGCGAGCGGCGGGCCGCCAAACGCCCCCTGTTCGCCCTCGGAGGAGCCCTCGTCGGCGCGGCCGTGGCCACCGCGGTAGCCGTGTTCGTGCTGTCGCCGCCGCCGGCGGACCCATCGAACGGTGCGCCGAAGAGCGCGTGGGCCAGCACCCTGAACCTGTCCGCCAGCTCGCGGGTGGAGCTGGCCGCAGACGCGGAGATGGAGCTGCTGTCCAGCTCCCCCGAAGAGGTTCGGCTGCGGCTCGACGAAGGCCTTGTGCGCGTGACGGTGGATCCCGACGAGAAACGCCGCTGGACCATCAGCGCCCAGCCCGAGCCTGTGCCCGACCGGGTGTGCCCCAGCGTGGATGTCTTGGTGATTGGTACCGTGTTCACGGTGGACCGACAGGAGGGTGGGGCGGACCCTCGTGTCGAGGTCGCCGTCGAGCGTGGTGTGGTGGAGATGCGGCGGGCGGGCAAGGTGCAGCGCATTCGTGCCCAGGAGAAGCACACGATGCCGCTGGCCTGCATGGCGCCGGGCACCTCGGTGACGACCCCGGACGTGCCTGCCAAGGCCGCTCTGGCGCCAGCCTCCCCGGAAGCGGTCGAGCCACCCCCGAAGGCGGTCGATCCCAAGCCCGCGCCCGCACCGTCCGAGCCTGCGGCCCCCGAGTCGACGCAGCTGGTGGTGCCGAAGCCGGCAGCCGTGAAGGTGGCCACGGACAAGCGCGTCTCGGGGCGCGCCAAGAAGGCCCGGTCGCGGCGGGAAAAGGAGCCGGTGGTGGCGACCCCAGCCCCGACGCCGAAGGAGACTCCCCCTGCCAGCGTCGCACCTTCGCCAGTGGAGGAGGCGCCGGCGCCCAAGCCGCCGTCGGTGTCCGAGCTTCTGGCGCGCGCCGACCGTGCCCGGGCCTCTGGCGACCGCTCGGGCGCGAAGACGATTCTCAAAGACATCCTGGCCACCCGCGCCAAGGAGTCTGGAGCGTCAACGGCGGCCTACATGCTAGCCCGACTTCATGCCTCGGCGGGGCAGCCGGCGAACGCGGCTCGGGCTTATGAGCGAGCCGTTCGCATGGGCCTTCCCTCGGCCCTGCGCGAGGCTGCATCCGCGGCGGCGTTTCAGGCGTGGCTCGCCTCTGGGAGGCGTGACGCGGCCAGAAAGGCGGCGGCGCGTTATGTGAAGAAGTACCCGTCTGGCCGGTGGTCCGCCAAGGCCCGTGAGCTTCTGGGGCCACCCAACCTGTGATGATCGCGGCAGGGCTCGTGAGCCTGGCGGTGTGGGGAGCCACGCTGCCGGAGGTCGCGTGCCCGGCCGACGTCATCGACATTCAAGAACTCCAGCAGGCGGTGGAGCGTGAGGTGCGCCATCCGGCGCGGTTTCGCGCGCGCTGTCAGGAGCCCAGGCCGGGCAAGCCAGAGATTGTCTTCTCCACCAAAGACGGGTGGTCCTACCGGGTCGAGCTGAGCGACGTGGTTCGGCCACTCCGGCCCCGCACCGCGGCGCTGGCGCTGGAGATGGCGTTGCGGGCGCCGACCCCGGAGATCGGGGTGCCGGCTGCATCGTCCACCGGTCGCCCCGCGCTTGCCGACTCGCCCTGGGCCCTGCAGCTGGACGTGGAGTTCGCCTGGATGGACATCGGTCACGCCTATGTCGGTGGGCGCTTGAGCCGCGCGTTCGAGGTGTTCGAGGTCACCGCGTCCGGCAGGCCGTTCACGGTGGCGCTGGTGCTTTCACTGTCGGCCATGGGCACCGACGCCCCAAACTCGCGCGGCACACCGGTAGATAACCTCGAGTTCAGCCTCTGGGGCCGGCTGGGAATGACCGGCTATGGCAACATACAGACCGATCTTCGCCTGGGCTTCGAGGTGCTCGGAGGGGGCGGGGCCGACTTCTATGGCAACGGTACCGACGGCTACGGTCTCATCCACGTGGGCGCTGTCTTCGGCTGGACCATCAATCGCCACGCCGAGCTCGTCGTCCGGGCGGGTCTGCTGATGCAGTTCCCCACGGGCCGTGACCCCAGGGACATCAACCTGGGCTTTGGCGGCTCTGTGGGGTTCAACATCCCGTTCTTCGGGCCCTGAAGAAGCGTCAGGACGCCCATCGAGCGTTCCGGCGTGTCGCGCCGTGGGTCAGGCAGGGCCGACGACCCGGTCCCGGCCACTGTCTTTGGCCGCATAGAGCTGCTTATCGGCCTGTTCTACGAGCGCCTTGGGCGAGTCTCCGTTTCTGGGTACGACTGCGGCGCTCCCCGCGCTGATGCTGACGTGCGTGGCCTCGGGGTGCCCGCCATGGTCCAGCTCCATCGCCGCCACGCCAGCGTGGATGGCGCGCGCGGTCGTCAGGGCCTCGGCGTTGGTGGCGCCAGGCAGCAGGCAGGCGAATTCCTCGCCGCCATAGCGGGCCACCAGACCAGCCTCGCCCACCGCCTGGCTCATCACCGAAGCCACACGCCGCAGACAGAGGTCCCCCATTACGTGGCCATAGTGATCGTTGAACGCTTTGAAGTGATCGATATCGATCATCACCAGCCCCAGGGAGGCACCTGCATTCTGGGCTTCCTGCCAATGGCGCTTGAGCGCCTGGTCGAAGCCGGCGCGGTTGGTGATGCCGGTAACGGCGTCCGTGCGTGCCTCCATCTCGAGCATGTCGCGCAGCTTCTTGAGCTCGAGGTGCGTCCTGACCCGAACGAACAGCTCCTTGAGGTGGAAGGGCTTGCGGATGAAGTCGGCGCCACCCACGTCGAAGCCCCGGATGGTGTCCTCCACCGCGTCACGTGCTGAAACGAAGATGACCGGGATGGCACGCGTTCGCTCGTCCTGTTTGAGCCGGGCGCAGGCCTCGTAGCCGTCCATGCCGGGCATCTGGACGTCCATCAGCACCAGGTCGGGGGGATGGCGCTGGGCGATGCTCAGGGCCCGCTCGCCATTGCGTGCCACGCGCACGACGAACCCCAACTCGTCCAGATAGTTGGACAGCACGCCCAGGTTCTCAGGCACGTCGTCGACGATGAGGATGATGTCGCGTTCAGCCACTCGGCGGGAGCTCTGCGTCGGCAGGGACGAATGGGCCATGGCGTTGGCCGGGTTCGACGAAGGTCGTCAGTGTAGCATTGCTGTCGGTCGTGGTCGCGCCCGCAGCGGCCGACGGTTACCCCAGCCTCACTGGGTCGGGGCGATGCGCCGCGATGCAGACCACCCGGTCGCCCTCGCTCAAGGGCGTGGCGGCGGTGGGGTTCAAGGCGACCTTCCCCTGGCGGAGCAGCCCCAGGCTGAGAACGTCCCCGCCGAGGGCCTGGCGGGCGTCGGCCCAGGTGCTCCCCGAAGCCCCCGAGGTAGGCAGGATGAAGAGCTGCTGGCCGGCCTCGTTCGCCGTCAGTTCCTCGACCACGGCCAGTGCGCCCGGGTCCAGAGTTTCGCCGATGAGGACGTTCGAGGCGATCTTGGCCAGGCAGACTACGCTGTCACAGCCAGCCCGCTGGATGAGCTCGACGCTTTCGGGGTCCACCACCTCAGCGACGGTGAACAGCTCCGGGTGCAGATTCTCCAGCGTCAGAACGACCGCGAGGTTGTCGTTGTCGCTCGTGGCGTCATTGGTATCCCGCGCCAACACCAACGCATACCGGGCCGATCGGAAGCTGGCTTTGTTGAGAACAGCCTCCTTGGTCGGGTTTCCGCGCACGAAGTGCAGTCCTGCGTCGGCCAGCTCCTGTGGCAGCTCGACCAGGTCCCGGTCGATGAGCACCAGCTCCGCGTCGCGCGTCATCGGGTCGTTGCGCAGCCGATGCACCAACTGTCGAATCTGGGACAGGCCCTGGTAGTGGATGATGAGCAGGTGGTTCGACAGCTCCAAGGCGAGCTCTCCTCTGAGGCGTTTGGTCCGGTTTTCGACCAGGTAGCTGGCTACCAATGACAGAACGTAGCCGAGGATGGCGATGCCGACCATCATGGTGGGGACGGCGATGAGGTAGCGGCCACCTACGGTCCCCGGGAACAGGTCGCCGTAGCCGACGGTCGTCATGGTGACCAGCGACCACCACAGCGCGTCGCCCCAGGACAGCTCTGGCTTCACCGGCTGCTCGAAGTACAAAAAGCCAGCCGCTGAGAACCACGTCAGCGCCAAGGTCAACAGCGTGACCCGCCACAACTCGCTGGACCGCTCCACGAAGAAGCGACCGAACAATCGACGCAGCCACCGGAGCATCAGTTGTTGCTCCTTTCCACGTCCCACTGCTTGATGAGCGCCTCCGCGCGGGCCCGTGGGCGCGGGCGGCCCCACAATCCGCGCAGGGCACGCTGCGCTCCGCTCTGGGCGGTGATGTAGGCGGTCTCACGGCTGAAGGCGTATTTGGTGAAGGCCATCCCGTAGCCCTCTTCCACCAGCGTCAGCCCCACATCCAGCTTCCCCGCGTGCACATACGCCAGCACGCGGTCGTCCCCATCCGTACTCACCGTGCCCTCGTAATGGAGGCTGACGGGGCCGGTGGCCAACAGCCGCTTCAGCTCGGACTTGCACGCCTGGCCCTGGCCGCTGATGCCAGGCTCGTTCACGTCCGGCTCGAAGCACTTCAGGCCCAGGATGCGGACCGCGAACACGCCGTCGCCCTTGGACACCTCGAGCTCGTCGCCGTCCAGCAACCGCTTGACGGTCACCCGGTCGCCGCTCCTCAGATCGATGTCGTCGGTGAACCGAACGCGCCGCGCCTCGACGGCGATGGTGAAGTACAGCGCGGCCGCCGCGAACAGGCTCGTGACGACCCAGAACGCAGAGACCGTCGGCTTCAACCGTTTGGCCCGAGGATTCCCTGGCTGGTCTGCTGCTCGGAGATCGCCTTGATCGCCTCTTCGTAGGCCGTCAGCGGTGTGTCGAACTCGACCGCGATGCGCTTGGTCCAGAGCGTGCTGCTGACCGACTCGACGCGCACCACGCGCGCGGTCACGTCCAACGCAGGCTCGTCATCGGAGAGGGTGATTTCAAGCCGCACGGTGTCGTCCTGCTCGACGCGGGCGCGTGTCAGCAGCCGCGCCCCTGACACGCTGACGTCTTCGATGAGCGCACTGCGAGTGCGCGCCGCGTCGTGCTCGACCGCGGCTGCGAAGCACGCCAGGAACCGTTCGTCTGTTCGCCGCTCGTCACTCATGTGTGCGCTCCATGCAGCCATTGTGACAGCTGCCTGTCGCGGCGACAACGCGTGACGCGACTTGACCTTCCGCGCGGCGCATAGTCTGAGTCTATATCATGGTGATGAAGTATCTATTTGTACGGGGGTGCCGTCCCCGGCAGTGTGGTGATGCCCTGGGCAATCCAAGGACACACTCTGGTTCCGTAGGAGGCACCGATGGTTACCAACACCGGCCGGCACCGTCACACCGCCCGCCGTGCGAGCCTGCAGCCCCCCATCGAGGTGCTGCTGCTCGACGTGGATGGCGTGGTCCTCAACGACCCCTTTGACCGGTTCCTCGACCGGGTCGCCGAACTCTGTGAGCTCTATCCCTCGGAGATTCGCCACCGTTGGCGCTCCGAGGTGGCCGAGGACGCGCTGCTTGGTCGCCTTGATGACGCCCGACTCTGGAAAGCGCTGGCCCCCGAGGCGTCGATGGGCGCCGAGGAGGGGCTGAGCACACTGGAGAGCATGTACGACCTGGGCCCTGCCTCCGACGCCCTCCGCCGCTGGCGACGCTTCGCCCCGATCTGGCTGATGGCCAACGACCGGAGTGACCGGCTGTGGTCGCGCTTGGAGCGGTTCGGCCTTGCCTCGCACGTTTCACAGGTCCTGGTCAGCGACGAGGTCGGCGCCATCAAGCCGTCGCCCGAGGCGTTCGCACCCGTGCTGCAGCGGGTCTCCAACCCCGCGGCGGTGCTCTACGTCGACAACGAACCTCGCAACGTCACCGCAGCACGCAGGCATGGGATGCGAGCCGTGCTGGCGTTCCCCGAGGACAACTGGGTGCGCCGGGTCAATCGCATCTTGGCTGGCGGTACGGCGCCTCAGAAGCTGGAGGTGGTGCCAGCGCGGACCTCTCTGGCGGAGCGGCGCAGCGCCTAGCCTTCAGCGGGACACCAGCTAGAGGCCCAGCTCGGCCTTTCGACGCTCCATGACCTCGCTGTAAGAGGCGTTCTTGATGAGGTCGGCGAGCTTGTGAGTGTAGCGCTCGACGAGCTCGGGCCGGGAACGCCGTTTGGCGTCAGCGATCCAATCGAGCACGGCGAGGACGGCGCGTTCCGAGTTCACGAAATGCTCTACCGCCGCCACGACCGTGGCCACCGATGAGCCTGTGACCGAGCGGCTGGTTCGCTCGAAGACAAAGGCGCGCCCATCCGAATTCTCCACGCTCAGCGACACGCGGCCCAGGGCGTCCGACCGAGCCTCTTTGGTGCGTGGGCCACTGAAGTCGCCGGAAATTCCGAAGTCGACGAAGGCGATCGACTCAAGCGACGGGAATTCCTCCGCCATCGCGGACTTGAGCCCCTTGAACAAGGCGTCGATCATGCCCACGCCAGTGCCCTCGACCCGAATGATGTCGACGGTGTCGGACTTCTGCAGCGAGGCGATGATGCTGGCCTGCTCCGACTCTACGTCCTCGGACAGGTGGTAGTTCCAGATCTTGAGCGACAGATAGTTGTCGCCCAGGGCTTCGCGGACCTGGGTCTCGAGCTGCTGCTGGTTGGACATGGCGAACTCCGTGACGGCGCGTGCGAGAGGTGAGGCTCAGGGTACTCCGGCGGGGCGCTTTGCACAGTATGCAGCAGCGTCGCACAATGCGCAGCGATGGCACATCCGCTCCTGTCCGGTCCCTCGAGCGACCGTTCTGTCCCGCTCCCTCCCGGGGCCAAGGACTATCTCGTCCCCGACAACCCTCGCCTGCAGGAGCTCGAAGCGCGCTACGCGGCCTTCGAGGGCGCCTCCACCGACCACGCGCTGTGGACGTCGGACTACACCGACGCGGAAGTGGAGCTGGCGTGGTTCCGGGGTGACAGCGCCTACGTGTGGCACCATCGGGACCGGAACACTGAAGCCAAGATCGTCCTGTGCAGCTACTACTGCGAGCTGCGTCAGCTGTGGAGAGGGATGGAGGAGGACGGCCAGTTCGGGGTCTGGACCGTCAATGTCGACGACCAACGGCGTGTCAGCCGCGACCTCATCGACGCGGCGGTCGAGTTGGATTTCCTGGACCGACAGTTGGGACTCGAGCGCATCCAGGACTGGAACATCCTCGATATCGGTGCCGGCTACGGCCGCTTCGCCCATCGCTATGTGACCGCCACTCCCGAAGGCAGAGGGCGGGTCCTCGCCACGGATGGGGTCGCGCTGTCGACGTTTCTGGCCGAGTACTACCTCGACGCTCGAGGGGCGGGACCTCGGGCGCAGGCCGTGCCTGTAGACGAGGTCGCCAAGGCGCTGGCCACCGGCGATGTGAAGCTGGCGACCAACATCCACTCCTTCAGCGAGTGCTCCCTGGCGGCGGTGCAGTGGTGGCTGGACCTGCTGGCCGAGCACCGAGTCCCGTACTTGTTCGTGGCGCCCAACGCCGACAACCACAAGGGCACCCGGATGCTGACCACCGAGGCCGACGACGAAAGCCTGGACTTTCGGGCGGCCATCGAGGCCCGTGGCTATGTGCTCGAGGCCCAAAGCCCCAAATTCCTGGCCAAACACGTTCAGCGGCACGGCGTTTCACCGACGCATCACTACCTGTTCAAGCTCAGCTAGGGGCTCAGGTCGCTAGTGGAGGGTCCTGCCTGCCTTGGGCAGGGGCTGGGCGAGCACGAACGGCTGGACGATGACGAACTGAAAGCGCTGGTCCCGGTCCACGCACCAGGTGGCGAGCTGGGCCAGGGTAGGGCGCGACAACTTCCCCTCGGCGAGCCAGGTCTGTACCGTCGCGGTGTCGTCGAGCCCGACAGCCACCGCGGCATCCAGCAGGTCGAGCTCGGCGGCTGCCAGTATCAGGGCGCTTCGCCGGTGGTGGGGAAGCAAGGCGTCCGCCTCGACCTGGTGGATGTCGGCCCGCAGCTTCTGACGGAGTTCGTCTCGGTCCATGCGGCTGTAACGCACGCGGACCCGGCTTCTGTCCATGGCTTTTGTGGCGTGCTCGGGGCAAGCCACCTCAGCGTTCGCTGGTGCGGACAGTGTTCGTGCTACCTGGGGGACAGCAAGGTCATCGTAGCAGGAAGACCAGGCTAGCACCCCCCAGGAGGAACGCCATGAGCAAGATCGACTACAGCACCCACGTTACCGGTATCGACGGCACGGAGAGCGACCTCACCGCATACCAGGGCAAGGTCATGCTCGTGGTAAACGTGGCCAGCAAGTGCGGTTTCACGCCTCAGTACGACGGGCTCGAGAAGCTCTACCAGCAGTTCCAGGCCGACGGGTTCGAGATCCTGGGTTTTCCGTGCAACCAGTTTGGACGCCAGGAGCCAGGCAGCGAGTCCGACATCAAGGAGTTCTGCCGGCTCAACTATGGCGTCAGCTTTCCGATGCACGCCAAGATCGAGGTCAACGGCAAGAACGCCCATCCCTTGTACGAGCAGCTCAAGTCCGCGGCCCCAGGCGTCATGGGCACCAAGGGCATCAAGTGGAACTTCACCAAGTTCCTGGTGGGTCGCGACGGTACGGTCATCAAGCGGTTCGCCCCCAAGGATTCACCCAAGAAGATCGCCAGCGTCGTAGGTGAAGCGCTGGCTACCGAGGCTGCCGCCTAAGTGGTCGCGCGTCGTCGTCGAGCACGCTCGATGATGTAGGTGGCGATCGGAAACAGGGTGATGGTGGGCAGCGTCCAGAACGCGGGGTTGCCCCACTCCATCCCCTTGGGGCGATACACCCCCCCGGAGAGCGCGACGATCGCCACATAGATGAGGAGTATGGCCGCGCCGCAGCGCCCCCACAGGGTTTCGTCGATGTGCGGCGAGCTGTCGGGGAGCGGACCCAGGTCGCTCTGCGGACCAGCGAAGATTCGCCGCCAACGCTCCCAGTCCCAGACCAGCAGGCCAACCGTGCCCAGCCACATCAGGCTGACCATCACGGCGGTGAAGTAGACCTGGGTACTGAAGCAGAACACCAGGATCGCCGTGAACACCGGCAGGGCCAAGGCCGCGCCCAGGCTGGCGAACCGCTGGGTCATCAGCAGCACCGCCACCACCACCTGCACGGCGCCGACGAAGGTGTAGAAGAAGCCCGTCGCGTGGAAGGCGTGCAGAAACTCGTGGAACGGACCGGTGTTGCTCGGGTCGGTGAAGGGGCCGCCCAGGATCTTCTTGAGCCCCGCAGGCAGAAATGCGAAGCCCAGGAGAATGCGGAGGTTGGCGGCGAACACGTGAGTCCAGCGCCGCTGCCTGAGCGTATTGACGAGGGTGCGCACCTGCCAATCCTACACACCGATGCCGGGACGGCGACCCCTGACCACGGCCTGTGGGCGTATCAGCCTGGGTTCGTGACGAACCACGAGGCGCTGTTTGCGACGGTGCGCGACGAGGTGGCGTGGACCCAGCAGATGAAGGCCCGCACCACCGCCAGCATGGGCATCCCGTACAACTACGCGGGGGCCAGCTACCCGGAGGCGGACTGGCACCCCGTCGTATGGGCGCTCGCGGAACAGGTGGAGGCCGCCTTCGGCTTTCTCCCCACCAACTGTCTGCTCAACGGCTACCCCACGGGCGACCACGCCATCGGCTGGCACGCCGACGACGTGACCATCCTGGCGCCTCATACCGGCGTCGTCATCATCAGCCTGGGCGCCACACGGACGCTGTCGCTGAGGAGTGGCGGTGATGGAGACTTCGACTACGTTCACCTTCCGCTGGAGGCCGGCTCGGTGCTGCACATGACGCAGGCGTTGCAGCTGAGCCACAAGCACCGCATCAAACGCGAACGTGGCGCCGGCCACCGCATCAGCCTGACCTTTCGCCACCTGACCCACGCCCCGCCGCCGGTGACCGCCCCACGGTGGTCGTCGGTCAACCCCAGCGGCAGCACCTGAGTCTCAGCTCAGGGGGCCCGGCAATTTCTCGCGGCCCACATTGACGGCGACGCCAAAGATGGCGCCTGTCCCGAACATGATGAGGCTGTAGACGGCCGGCGGGATGGACATCTCCGGGCTGGACAGCAGGGTGCCCGTGATGAACAGCGCCGTCGTCCCGTTCTGGATGCCTACTTCGACGCCGATGGCGATGGTGGCCGACCGTTTGAGCCGCGCCAGCACCGCGATGCCATAGCCGGCGGCCATCGAGACGACGTTGAGGGTCAGGGCCGACCACCCGGCGAGCGCGAAGATGGTGCCGATGTTGTCGGCGTTTTGTCGGATGATGCCTGCGATGATGGCGAGCAGGAACAGCAGCGACGCGACGCTGACGATCTTCTCGGACCGTTCGGCGAAGGCGGGTTTTCGAGCACGGATGGCCATCCCGAGGGACACTGGAAGGATGGTGATGAGGACAAGTGCCCCGATGGTCTTACCGACCGGAAGGCTGATCTCGGCCTGCTCGGCTCCGAACCAGGAGAAGGCGAGGCTCGTGAGCAGCGGAATCGTGAACGGGGTCACCAGGCTGGTGATGGCGGTCAAGGTCACCGACAGCGCCAGGTCACCCTTGGCCAGGTAGCTGATGATATTGGAGGTCACCCCGCCTGGACATAAGCTCAGCACCACCAGGCCTATGGCCAGACCGCCGGTCATCCCGAAGGCTGCCGCGACGCTGAAGCCCAGAATGGGGAGCAGCACCAGCTGACACAGCAGGCCGATGATGACCGCTTTGGGCGCCTTGAGCCCGCGGGTGAAGTCGTTGGGGGTCAGCGACAGCCCCAGCCCGAGCATCACGATGCCCAGCGCGACCGGCAGCACCACTTGCGTAAGAACGCTTCCTTCCATCGCACCAGGGTAGCGCGGTCGCGTCGGCTCGGCGACCACCCCGCGCAAACCGCCCGAGCGGTTTTGTTGCGGGCGCTGGATTCCTCACCTACCACCGCTGTAGCGGCAGCAGGAGAGGGACGTGAAAGAGACGATCGCAGAGCTTCTCGGCCAGGTGATTCACGGGGCGACCCACACCGAGGCCGTGATCATGGTCATCAGTGCCGTGGTCATGTTCGGTGGCTGGGGTATGGCCTACTACTTCGTGGCGACTCAGAACCGCCGTGAGAAGACGTACGGTATCCCGCTGGTAAACATCTGCCTGAACTTCAGCTGGGAGTTCCTGTTCGCCTGGCAGATCATCGCGCCTCTGCCGGTGCTCATCGACTACGGCGACAAACTCTGGTTCTTCGTCGACTGCATCCTGGTCTACCAGCTCTACAAGTACGGCAAGCGCAACCAGACCAACCCCTGGGTCAAGAAGCATTTCTACGTGGTGACTACGCTGACGCTGCTCACCTGCGGCATCGGCATGTACCTGTTCTGCCTGTACTTCAACGACGTGCTCGGAGTGGCAGTGTCGTTCATGATCAACCTGCTCATGAGCGTGCTGTTCATCAACCTGTTGTTCTCGCGTCCCGACCTCAAAGGCATCTCCCTGGGGGCGGCCTGGTGCAAGTGGGCGGGAACCGCGGCAGGGGCGGTCTTCTGCACCATCTGGTGGCCGCTGCAGTTCGAGGGCGGCAAGCTCGTGACGCCGCCGTATAGCCCCGAGCCGGCCGACGCCTACCGATTCATGTATTTCCTGTACGTGACCATCTTCATCATCGACCTGCTCTACATCTACCTGATCTACCAGCGCCGCAGGGAGCTGCGAGAGGCCGCCGGAGACGCCCCCGCGCCGGCCTGACCGAGGCCGTGGGTGACCGATGTGGTCATGCCCGGCGTGGATGGGGGGAGATGGCTCGGACACTGCGCGACGAGCACACGGACCTTCCCGTTGGTTTCGTCTCCGGCTATATGGGGTCTGCGGCATCGCTTCGGGCGCAGGGACTCGAAAATACCGCGTTTCTGACCAAGCCTTTCCTTCCGCAGACCCTGCTCGAGCACCTTGGGGCGCTGATGGCCCCTGCGGAACCCGACTGACCCAAGCCGAGCGACACCATGACCGACAGCGAGGACACCCGGAAGGGGCTCACCGATGCCCTGCAGGCGGTGCGCGACGCGCTCCTGGGGCTGCAGGCCGATATGAAACGGATGCCTTTCTTCGTGCGTCCGATGGCTCAGAAAGGGATCGAGCGCCGCACCGGGCGGTCGATTCAAGCGTGGCTGCGGCTGGTGGCCGAGGTGACCTCGACCGCCAATCAGGGGGCCTCCGGGGTAGTGGCGCAGTGGCCGCGGCTGCCAGCGGATCTCGAGCGCCTGGCCGACAACTTCAGGACCGCGCCCGAGCGCGCGAGCCGAATGATGGGAGGCGCCGCCATGAAGAAGCTCGAGCGCGACAGCGCCGACCGCGCCCGCGCCGTGACCCGGGCGATTATCGCGTTGCAGGACCTGGGTTAGACGCCCAACCGTCTCAAACTGCTTGCCACGCCCCAAGCGGCCGGGGTAGGGCCCAGCTCTCTCTGACTGGAGACGAACGATGTCTGACTCCACCGTCGCGGCCGGAAAGGTCGTGGGCTTTCACTACACTCTCACCGGTCCCGATGGCGCCACCATCGACAGCTCCGACGGTGGGAACCCCATGCTGTTTCTCGTCGGCGCCCACAACATCGTGCCGGGCCTGGAGCGGCAGCTGTTGGGCAAGCAGGTGGGTGATGGCTTCGTGGCGCAGGTCCCGTGCGCCGAGGCTTACGGTGAGAAGCGTGAGGGGGCGCAGCAGGAAGTCCCGCGCACCGCGTTCCCGCCGGATGTCGATCTGCAGCCGGGCATGCAGTTCATGGGCGAGACTCCCGACGGTCAGCCGTTCCCGTTGTGGGTGCTGGATAGCACCGCCGAGACGGTGACCATCACCCAGGACCACCCTCTGGCTGGCGTCGACCTGACCTTCGACGTCCGCATCGAGAGCGTGCGCGAGCCGTCCCAGGAAGAGGTGGCCCACGGTCACCCGCATGGCCCCGGCGGCGCTCACTGACCGATGTCGTCTCCCGGCGCATCGGCCGTCGGGAGTAGACTGTCGAAGGTATAGACGTAGGGCACCGGGGTGCGTCCTACCCCGAACACGCGGTCGGAGCCGGGGGCGCACACGACGGCCTCGAAGTGCTGCGGCACTGTGAGCGTGGACCACGTGGCGCCGTCGAAGTGGGCGATGTGATCGCCCTTCATCGTCCCAAAGATGTCTGCGGGGGACCGCACGCAGAAGCCCGTCACCTGCCCCATGCGAACGAGCGATGACCAGGTTCCGGCGATCAGGGCGTGGACACCCTGTTCATGACCGATAAGAAGGCGTTCGCCATCTTCATAGAGTGCCAACACCCTTTTCGGACTGGTGATGCCTTGCCAGTCGGGCCAGAGAAGGCGTTGCCACGGGCCTCCCTGGTGAGAGGTGAACGCGCCATCATCCCCTCCGACGTGAACCGTGTCGCCGTGAACGGCGACCGCATTCAAGGTCGCTGGCCCTGGGGGGGCATGGGGGCTCCACTCGCCAGCGCCTGCAGGCTGTAGGAGCGTCCCTTCGTCGCCAGCCAGCCAAACCCCAGACGCGTCCTCCGCACAGGCGAGCAATGTGACGGAGGTGTTGATGTCGACCTGCGTCCAGGTCGCTCCGTCGTACACCAGCACGACCCCTTCGTTGCCGGCAGCGACGGCCCCATCGCCATCGTTGCAGACCGTGCGAAGCACCTCGAGGGTCGGTGTCGGCAGCTGCGTCAGCTGGACGCCGTCGTGATGGTAGGCACTGCCGAAGTCGCCTACGACGATGGCGGCATTCCCCCGCGCTGCCGCAGCGTGAAACCCGCCCAGCCCGCGACTGCGTGAGCCGCTCGTGTTGGCGACGATCTGCCTGTCTTTCGACTCCAGCCTCAGCTGACGGCCCAGGCTGGTGGTGGCCAGCACTGCATCGGAGGTTCCGTAGAGCGACGCCAGACCTTCGGCTGTGGGCACGCTGTTGGACTTCCACTTGCCGCCGGGAGGTTTTTGGAAGATGGCGCCGGTGGGGTCGCCGGCGACGAAGCCGAGCGCGTCCGCCCATGTGACGGCGACCAGATTCTCCGCACCCAACGCGGTGGCGATGAAGGGGCCATCTCCCAGACGCTCGAGGATCAAGCCACCGTTGGCGGCGACAACGATACTTTCTCCGACGGCATGAACGTCTCTGAGGTTGTTGGAGACTCCAACTTCGAGCCGGTCCCAGGACTGACCGTCGAAGTGCAGCAGGGTGCCCTGACCACCGGCCACGAGAACATGGCTGTCGGAGGTGCCATGAACGGCGTTGAGCCGCACCTGCGGTCCCTCCGCCCCGTCGCGCATGAGCGGGACGTCGTACGGCGTCCAGACGTGATCCAGCCGGCGCAACAAGGTGTTGCGACCGCCTGCGACCCAGACGTCGTCCTGGCTGGCGCCCCAGACCGCCATCAGGCGTTCGGTGGTGCCCAGGTCGACGACTTCGGGACCCTCCTCCGTCTCCACAATAAGCGTTCCGTTGTCGCCCACCAGGATGACCTCGTCGTCAAAAATGGCGGCGTCGTTGAGTGTATGCTGTCCTGCGGCACGGGTAGTGGCCACCGAGCGGGGCGGTGGCGGCAGCCGGTAGGCTCCCAGCGCGCCGGCGAGTAGCACGGTTCCGCTCGGGTCAGTCTTCACGGTGCGCCAACCGTTGCCCCCGGGAAACGGGGTCTCCTGCCAACCTTCTCCACCATACACCCACGCTGTCCCCTTGGACCGGGTGAACATGAACGTGTCCCCGGTGCCCAGGGCCGCCGAGTTGACCACCGTGAGGTCGGTGCTCGGTGCGTTCATAGCCATCCACTGACTGCCGTCGAACCGCCAAAATGCCCCCTGTGTGCGCAGGGCCACACTTTCGGCGCCTGGGTAGACTGCAAGCGTGCTTTCCGTGAGCTCCGTCGGCACCGAAGCGACGCTGGCGTCCCCCGTCCAGACCAGGCGCTCGTCGCGCGTGAAAATGTGGACGCGCCACGGCGCTTCCACCCAGCAGCCTATGGGCCTGGATTTATCCGGGACCCCGGACTGCCACTGTTGGCCATCATAGATGTGCCAGCTCACCAAGGTGGTCGCGCACGTGACCCCGCTTTTCGACGAAAGGCCGGTGATTCGCTCCTGCCCGGGCGGAGCCACCTCCTCAACACGGGACCAGGCACCGTCGTACTTCAGCAGCACGCCCTCGTTGCCTCCAGCGAAGGCCTCGCGGTCCGATATCGCGATGACCTTGCGCAACCTGACGTCGGTTCCGCTGTCCTCGGGGACCCACGTATGTTCGTTGGCGAGCCGCAAAATCGTCCCTCGCCCACCCACGGCCCAACCCACAGACTCCGACAGCACCGACACGTCGTGCAGGGTCTCCTTGGTCCCTGTCTCCATCTGCCGCCAGCTGACGCCATCGCGGATGAGCGCCTTGCCCGAGACGCCCACCATCACCGCCAGGTGAACCAGATCCCCCCCGACGCCGAAGATCTCGGCGCCGGGCGCCGAGAAGATGCTCAGCTCCCGCCAGCCAGCGCTCCAGCAGCCGGTGGGGTCGAGGCGACAGGCGGCGCACCCCATGGAGCCAGCGTCGAACCCCCAGGTGGTGCAGTTGGGCCACTGAGCGACGGTGTCGCATTCTTCCCTCAGGACCTGGACGGTGTCGTCTCCGCAGTATCCTCCGCACCTCGACTCGTCCACGAGGCATGTGCTGGTGCACCCGGCCACTCCGTCGTAGTAGCCCCGCGCTTGGCACGCACCTTCAGGGGCTGCGCCGTCACACGCTTCGCCAGGGTCGAGGATGCCGTTGCCGCAGGTCGCCAGCCGGCAGCCGCCCTCGGGGTTGCACGCATAGCCGGGACCACAGAGCACGTCGCCGCACGGCACCCCTTCCGACGTGATGCAGTCGGTCAGGAGCAGGGCGAGCACACAGGTCATCGGGGCTGTGACGAGGCGTGTCACCCCGAGACGATAGCGGTCCCTGGGGCCTATCGCCAGCTGCGAAGAAAAGGCGTCAACCAACACGCGGCTTGTGCGTATGATGCGCCACCATCACCACACCGCCCCCCACCCGGAGCTTATCGCATGATTGGACTCGCCCTCATGGCTGCGGCCATCTTTGCCGCCATCTTCGCCCTCTTGAAGGCCGAAACCTCAAAGACCCGCATCCTCGCCGCCGCTGGCATCCTTCTGAGCGGGGCCTCCCAGGGTATCCCACGCATGATCAGCACCACCAACGCCGGCATGCTCAACATCATCGCCTGGGGCCTGCTTGCGGCCGGCCTGGCGGTCTCCCTGTGGGCGTACAACAACGCACGCGTCGAGGCCATGTCGGCGGCCATCGGCGAATAACCGTTAGCGCCTGGTCCCCCGGGGCCGGGCGCTCCCTTCTGACTGCGGCCAGACTACGGCGCGGCTGACGGCGTTTGGGCACCTTTTCGGCACTTGCCGCCCTCGATCCGGAACTCGACACGCCGGTTCTGCGCGCGACCCTTGGCGGTCTTGTTGTCCGCCACCGGCTTGGTCTCGCCCATCCCCATCGGCTCGATGGTCAGGCCCTTCAGCAGCTCCTTGAGCTCCGCCGCCACGGCTTTTGCGCGCCGCAGGGACAGCCCCATGTTCATGGACGCTGCGCCGCTGCTGTCGGTGTGGCCCTCCACGATGACCTTCTCCACCGACTGGAGGCGCGACACCGCCAGCGCGACGGACTTCATGACCTTCTTGGCGCCCTTCTTCAGGCGTGACTGACCGGTGCCGAAGAACACGTTGTCGGCGATGTTGAGGCGGCAGTCGACGATCTTCAGCGCCTTGGTCTTGGGGCAGCCGTCCTTGGGCTTGTCGCCCAGACCATCTTCCATCTCGGCGAGGCACTGGTCGGCCATGTCATCGACTTTGTCCCGGTCGCTGTCGTAGCCCGGCGGGCAGCCATTGGAGCCACCACCGACCTTCACCAACGGGCACCGGTCGTCCATGTCCAGGATACCGTCGCCATCGCTGTCGAGCCCTGCGGGGCAGCCGTTCTTGCCGCCCGTCTCGGCCCGGTCGGGGCAGCGGTCGTCGACGTCGAGGATACCGTCGCCATCACTGTCGAGCCCCACGGGGCAGCCCACCACGGTGTCGGTCGAGGCGGTGTTCGGGCACTTGTCGAACATGTCCAGCAGCCCATCCCCGTCGCTGTCGAGCTGGGCCGGGCAGCCCGCGTTGCCACCGCTGTCCTGGGCGTATTTGGGGCAGCGGTCGAACTCGTCCAGCAGGCCGTCGCCGTCGCTGTCGAGACCCGCCGGGCAGCCCAGCTTGCCCTTGGTGCCGGCGTACTCGGGGCATTTGTCGAACTCGTCCAGCAGGCCGTCGCCGTCGCTGTCGAGCCCCTTGGGGCAGCCCTGGGCGCTATCGGCACCCTTGGCCGCATAGGCCGGGCACCGGTCGATGCTATCGAGCAGTCCGTCGCCGTCGCTGTCGAGCCCTGCCGGGCAGCCTGCGGCGCCCCCAGAACCTGCAGCGTCGTGCACGCACTTGTCGAAGGCGTCCAGCAGCCCGTCGCCATCGCTGTCGAGCCCCGGCGGGCAGCCGAACAGTGCGCCGTCGCCCTTGGCCGCCTGGCCGGGGCAGCGGTCGTCCATGTCCAGGACGCCATCGGAGTCGTTGTCGAGGCCCGGCGGGCAACCGTTTCGGCCCGAGCTGGTCTGGGCATCGGTCGGGCAGCGGTCCGCCGCGTCCCGGATCCCGTCGCCGTCAGTGTCCATGTTGCGCGGGCAGCCGACGCTACCGTTGTCGCCGGCCGCGATGGTGGGACAGCGGTCCTTGGTGTCGGGGATGTCGTCGTCGTCGTTGTCGAGCTCGGGGCAGCCGTCGCCGTCCCTGAATCCGTCATAGTCCTCGGCGTCGTTGACGCAGCGGTCCTTGTCGTCCTTGATGCCGTCGTTGTCGATGTCGCCGACCTGGAACTTCTCGGGGATCCACTGGATGCCCAGGAAGACGCGCCAATTGGGCGAGCCGTAGCCGCTGAGCAGCCCGACGCCCACGCCGGCCTCGATGCTCAGCTGCTCCATGACCACCACTTCGGGGCCGAGCAGGGCCTCCATCGGAGACGTTCCCGTTTCCCCGAAAGGCGCGCTCAGCGGCGTCCGCCCCTGGATCTCCAGCCCAATATTGACCATCTCGTGGGCCTTGACCTTGGCGCCGATGCCGTAGAGCAGCTCGTGGTCCAGAGGGAGGCCCCGGAACTCGCCGGTTTCGCCACGAATCATGGCACCCAGCGTCAGCGAGGCAAGCACCGGGCCTTCACGCAAGGTGCCGGTGAGTCGCAACGAGGCGCGGACGCCACCGTCGCCTGTCAGCGCCGTCGCGTCACCGCTGGGGGCGTACACCGCGATGTCGCCGCCAAAGCCCCAGCGCTCAAACGGACCGCCCAGGAACTTACCGCGGACGCGAATCGCGAGGTCCCCCACGGCAGCACCACTGAGGCCGCCGAACACGTTGGTGTTCCCGTCGGCCATGAACAAGATGGGCAGTCCCACCTCCAGCGCCACGACGTCGAAGAACGAGGCAGCCACCGCGACGTGGCCGATGGCCTGTTGGGTGAGCAGCGGGCGGCTATCGACCGTTCCGTCCGGGACCTCGGTGTCGAGCACCAGCAGGCCGTCGGCGAAGGAAAACCAGAAGCCGCCGTAGACGCTCAGGTGCGGACCGACCAGGGTCCCCGGAAGGTTGAAGATGCGGTCACGGCCTGGCGTGGGCTCGTAGTGGATGGTGGTGAACCCTGTCTCCCCACCGGCCTGCGCCGGCGGAGAGGGGAGGGTGGATACCACCGCAGCGGCACAGGCGAGGACGGTCGTCAGTGCACGGGTCAATGTCATGGTTCAGGCCTTCCGCCGGATCACGGCGAGAGCGAGTAGCGCCAACAGAACGAGCGCGCCGGTGGGAACGGTTTGGTGGTCGCTTGCGGCGCAGGCCGTATCCAAGCCTCCACCACGCACCTTGGATGTGGACCAGTCGTCGGCGGAGGTGGTCGGGTCGAGCCCGTAGGCAATCTCCTCAGCGTCGGTCAGCCCGCCACCGTCGCTGTCGGCGTTGTTGGGATCGGTGTTGTTGGCGAACTCCTCGCTGTCGTTGAGTCCGTCACCGTCGCTGTCGGGGTTGGTCGGATCGGTATTGCCATCAATCTCGGTGCCGTCGCCCAGACCGTCGCCGTCGCTGTCGGGGTTCCTCGGGTCCGAGCCGGCGCCAGCCTCGGCGTCGTTGCTGGCGCCGTCGCCGTCGATGTCGTCGTCACAGGCATCGCCGATGTCGTCATTGTCGAGGTCGGCCTGATCCTGGTTGGCGACGCCGGCGCAGTTGTCCTGGTCGTCGGCGATTCCATCACCGTCGCCATCCGAGGTGACAGGGTTGCACGGCACCAGGCCCGGCGCGAAGCTGCCGCCGACGCAGTCGTCGCACGTGTCGTTGTCGACGTCGGCGCAGACGTTGGGGTCGTTCGGGTCGCTGTCGACGGTGGGGTCGACGCAGCCGGTGTTGCCGTTGGTGCCGTCGCCCAGCAGGTCCTCGTCGGCGTCGACGCAGTCGTCGCTGGCGTCGCAGATGCCGTCCATGTCGACGTCGGTGCCGTCGTCGAACGGCTCGAAGAAGCCGCTGCTGCAGTCGTCGCAGCCGTCGAGATCGGTGTCGAGGCACGCCGTCGCGTCGGTGTCGTCGCTGTCGATGTCGGGGACGATGCAGCCGAGGTTCCCATCGGTCCCGTCGCCCACACCGTCGCCGTCACCGTCGACGCAGACCGGTGCGGCGTCACAGATGCCGTCCTGGTCGGCGTCGGGGCCATCGTCGAGGGGGTCGAAGAAGCCGCTGGAGCAGTCGTCGCAGGTGTCCAGGTCGACGTCGGCGCACACGAACGCGTCGGTGTCGTCCAGGTCCACGTCCACAATCAAGCAGCCGAGGTTGCCGTCAGTGCCGTCGCCCACACCGTCTCCGTCAGCGTCGACGCATGGGGGGACGCCGTCGCAGATGCCGTCCTGGTCGGCGTCGGGGCCATCGGCGAAGGGATCGAAGATGCCGCTGGAGCAGTCGTCGCAGGTGTCCAGGTCGACGTCGGCGCACACAAACTCGTTGGTATCGTCGCTGTCGACGTCGGGGATCGCGCACGCGATGTTGCCGTCGGTACCGTCGCCCACACCGTCGCCATCGGTGTCGACGCAGACCGGGGCGTCGTCACAGATGCCGTCCTGGTCGGCGTCGGGGCCATCGGCGAAGGGATCGAAGATGCCGCTGGAGCAGTCGTCGCAGGTGTCCAGGTCGACGTCTGCGCAGACGGTCGCATCAGTGTCATCGCTGTCGACCTCGGCCGTCAGGCACCCGAGGTTGCCGTTGGTGCCGTCGCCGACGCCGTCGCCGTCGCCGTCCGGGCACGCCGGAGCTGCATCGCAAAGGCCGTCCTGATCGGTGTCGACACCATCATCGAACGGATCGAAGAAGCCGCTGCTGCAGTCGTCACAGGTGTCCAGATCCACGTCGGCGCAGACAAAGGCGTCGGCGTCGTCGCTGTCGACGTCGGGGATGAGGCAGCCGATGTTGCCGTCGGTGCCGTCGCCCACGCCGTCGTTGTCATTGTCGACACAGGTCGGAATCACGGCGTCGCAGATGCCGTCCTGGTTGGTGTCGGGGCCGTCGGCGAACGGGTCGAAGATGCCGCTGGTGCAATCGTCACAGGTGTCCAGGTCGACGTCGGTGCAGACGAAGGGGTCGTTGTCGTTGCTGTCGACGTCGGGGGTGAGGCAGCCGGCGTTGCCGTTGGTGCCGTCGCCCACGCCGTCGCTGTCGTTGTCGACGCAGGCGGGTGCAGCGTCGCAGATGCCATCCTGGTTGGTGTCGGGGCCGTCGCTGAAGGGGTCGAAGGTGCCGCTGGCGCAGTCGTCACACGTGTCGAGGTCGACATCGGCGCAGACGAACGGGTCGTTGTCGTTGCTGTCGACGTCGGGGATGAGGCAGCCGATGTTGCCGTCCGTACCGTCGCCCACGCCATCACTGTCGTTGTCGACGCAGGCCGGAACGGGGTCGCACTCGCCGTCCTGGTCGAAGTCTGGCCCGTCGTTGGCCGGGTCGAAGATGCCGCTGGCGCAGTCGTCGCAGCCATCGTTGTCGGTGTCGGCGCAGACGAAGCTGTCGCTGTCGTCGCTGTCGAACACCCCCTGCACCAGACAATCGGTGTCGGCGCCGCCGACCGCCGCGACACCATCTGAATCGGCGTCGTCGCAAAGGAACTGCGCGGAGAGCACCGTGATGGAGACGAGCGCGAAGTTGCACTCGGACAGGTCGCAGATGGAGTACTCGAAGCTGTCGGGGCCACTGTAGCCGGGGTCCGGGGTGTACAGCACGGTCCCATCGGGCTCGAGGCTGACCTGGCCGTTGCCGGGCAGCAGGAGGAACTGGTCAAACGTCGGGTCCTCGCCGTCCACGTCGAAGTCGTTGAAGAGGATGTCGATAATCACCGGCACACCTTCGTCGGTGACCGCCACGTCATCGACGGCCGTGGGCGGGTCGTTGACCGGCGTGATGGTGATGGTCACCGACTGGTCGACGCAGCCGCCGGCCTCATCGCAGACGGTGACCTCGAAGACATCCGACCCGTTGTAGTCCTGAGCAGGGGTATAGGTGATGGTGAAGTCGCCGTTGATCTCCGCCGTCCCGTTCAGGGGCGGCGACGGGAAGCCCGTGGGTTCGAGCGTGCCGCCAGCGGGATCGAAGTCGTTGGCCGTGACGTCGAAGGTGATCGGCGTGTCTTCGGCGGTCTCGAATGCGTCGTCGTTGACGGTCGGCCCGGTCGCCTGGTCACAGACACCGAACCCATCGCATGTTCCGCCGGTACACGGTGTGCCGAATGCATCGCTTACCGCGTCGCAGAGGCCGGCGTTGCAGACGCCGGAGACGCATTCGGCCGGGATGAAACAGTCGTCGTCGATGAGGCAGCCCGGGATGCAGATGCCACTGGGGTCGCAGATGTCGCCGCTCTTGCAGTTGCTCGAAACCACGCAGGAGACGCAGCTGCCCTGCTGGCAGAAAGGCTGGTCGACGGTGCAGCCCGAGTCGATGTCGGCGAGATCGGTGCCGGGGTTATCGTCAAGGCATGCTCCACTGGGGACGCACGCCGGGTCCACGACGTCGCCATCACACTCACCGGTGCTACAGGTGGTGCCGGGCGGGAACGGGTTGAACTCGCAGATGCCGGCGTTGCAGGTGGCTTGCATGCACTCGTTGCCCGAGATGCAATCGTCGTCATTGCCGCAGGAAGGCAGGACGAAGTTGCGGCCGAATTCAGACGTGTTGCCGTTGAAGTCGGTCACGGTCGCGGTGATGGCCGCGCCAATGCTGACTCCGGTCCCGCTCCAGAAGAAGGAACCGTCGACTTCAGTGACGGTCTCCCCCAAATACACGGCGCCCTCGCCGTAGCACTCGCCGGAAACGTCGCCTCCGATGCAGTCGGCGGCATCCGGGATGGCCAGGTAGAGCTCCACGATGCTGTCGGGGCAGGCTTCGCCGGCGACCGTGGCGTTGCCTCCGCCGACGACCGAGGCGTCGAGGATCTCGGGAGAGTCGATGCCCTGGGCGGCGACCCCGCTGGTGTACCCACAGGTCTGCGGAATGCCGTCGTTGACGGTGATGCCGTCGCCCTGGGTGCTCTGGCCCGACAGGTCGATGGCGATCCCGCCGTTACCCACAAACAGGTTTTGCGAGAGGGTGCATTTGGTGTTGGCCCCGCAGATCACGGCGGTGTTCGTGCCAGCGGTGAAGGTGTTCTTCTGGATGAAGCCTGAGGAACCGCTCCCGGACACGCGGATGCCGTAGTCGTCGCCCAGTACATCGTTGTTGATGAGGGTGCAGCTGCTGCCGTTGGCGCACTCGACGCCGATTTCGCCCTGGTCCATCTCCAGGCGGTTCTCCTCGACGATAACGCTGCCGCCTACGAGCCAGATCAGGTCCCACGGGTTGTTCATCGAGCAACGGGCGAAGTTTCGCCGGATCTGGACGTTGTCAGCGTTGTTGAAGCTGATGAGGTTGTTGGCGCTGGAGTGGTTATTGGCGACGTTGTGCTCGAGGAGCGCGTCATTGGCCGTGTCACCGAAGATGATGGCGCTGTTGGAAGTGAGCGCTGACGGCAGCGGGGTCCAGGCGAAGGGCTCGACGCCGACGGTGTTGTCGAATGCTGCGCTGCCGGCGCCGTTGAGCCGCAGGAAGCCCATGTTGATACCGATCACAGCAGCGCCGGCCCCGTTGACGACAATCCCGCCGTTTCGGACCGAGATCTCGGGCGCGTTGACCGGCTCCACGGGGATCTTGTCGAACCCGACGATGCCGCCACCGTATTGGAAGGTATTGGTATCGCCGTGCATCGCCGTCTGGGTCGAGCCGTCGAGCACCATGCCGTCGCACTCGAGGGTCAGCCCCTGGAAGGTCGGCAGGTCGATCTGCCACCAGGCGTCGCCGCCCGCGGTCTGGAAGCCACCGTCGTCGCTTGCGATGTCGAAGACGACGGTGTGGGGGCCGGCGGCGCAGTTTTCGTTGGCCTGGGATAGCGCGTCCGGGAGCGAACCGGGCCCACTGGCGCTGGTGGTGGTGACCACGAAAGTGGCCGCATGGGTGTGTTGGGTCACGCCCAAGACGCCGCCAAGAAGCATGGCCACAAGCCATCCACGTCGAATCGGATTCATCGGAGACACCGTCCTTTCCCTCGCCCTGGCGGAAGATCTGCGCCCAGCGCCTTCCCCCTACTGTCACTGATACCGGGTCGGCCCACCCCGAGCAAGGCGCCCCAAAAGTAAACGTTTCGCAGATTTAGTGTTCCCATTGTGGTGGCGCGGATGTGCAGCGACCGGCGCAGGCTGTTAGTGTCGCGGCATGGGATCCCGCCTCCTTGTGGCGTACGGGACAGACCTGCTCGTGCGCGGCTTCCACACGACCCCTCCGGACCGGTTCACGCCAGACGGGTCACCCGCCAATGGACTGTTTGCCGTTGCGCGGGCGCTGCGGCATGGCCTCGGCTTCAAGACGCCGGAGCGCGCCGTCGCCGTCATCGACCGCCCAGCGGAGGGGGAGGTGCTGCTGCCTGGCGAGCCGGCGGGGTTGCGGGCCCAACTTCCCTTACTGCGGTCGCTCCTCGAGGCGCACGGGTTCGCGGTCGTCGAAAGCCCTCGTGGGGCTCACCTCGTTGCAAGCTACGTGCAGGCGGCGCTGGACGACGGCAGTGACGCGGTGGTGTTGGCCAGCGACAAGCGCTTCGCCCAGCTCGTCAGCGCCTCCGTCTGGTGGTTCGACGCCTACAAACGGGTCCGCTACACCCCCGACAGCGTGCGTAAGCGGTTCGGCGTCGATGCCTCGCACGTGGCCGACTGGCTCGCCCTGGTGGGGGACGACACGACGCCTTGCTCGGGCGTCAAAGGCGTCGGCGCCAAGGGGGCGGCGGATCTGGTCGCTGCTAGCGGTTCGCTCCGAACCGCGCTGGAGGACCCCGACGCGGTCGAGGGGAGAGTCGGCAAGGCGCTTCGAAAGGTGGTGGCCGACGCGCGGGTTCAACTCGAGCTGGCTGAGCTTCGGCGCGACGTTCCCCTCCCGCGGGCTCTTGCTGCGTTGGACTACGCGGCGCCGGAGGTGGAGACCCTCAACGAGAGCTACGCCCAGCTTGGGTTTTTCAAGCTTCTCGTGGCCGACACGACGCTGCCTCCCTGTGACGTGCTGCGCGACGCGCCGGCCAGCGGGTTTGGCAAACGAGCCTCCATCCACGCGCTGACCGAGGGACCCACGCCGGTGCGCGGGGACTTTGTGGGGCTGGCGGTGGTGTCCAGCACGGCGCGGTTCTTCTTCCCCACCATCGGTCCGCGGCTGAAGGTCTGGCTGGAAGACGCCGCAGCGGTCAAGAACGGCCACGACGTGAAGGCCACAACCGTTGCGCTGGCACGGGTCGGGGTCACCCTACGCGGCATCCATGGAGACGCGATCCTGGCGTCCCATCTGGTGGATCCCAGCGGCAGCGCTCCCCACGAGCTGGACCAGCTAGCGCGGGTCCGGCTGAGGCGTCCGTTGGTCGGCGACGAGTCACTGCTGGGGACCGGGAAGGGCAGGAAACGATGGAGCGACCTGCCCACCGACCGGGTGGGCGCCTACGCCTGCCACCTCGCGGAGGCGGCCGGGGATCTGTGGCGCCACTTCGCCGCGGGGGTGAAGCGCGACCAGGCGCTGTACGAGGAGAACCTGGCGCTGTCGGAGACCCTGGTGCAGATGGAGCTGGCCGGGATGGCCGTGGACGATGCCGACCTGGCGACGGTCGGTGAGGACTTTGCCGCGATTCAGGCGGAGTTGGAGCACGAGATTCACGCTCTGGCTGGCAAGAGCTTCAACGTCGGGTCGACCAAGCAGTTGGCCAAGGTCCTGTTCGAGGAACTGAAGCTGACCGTCGTCAGCCGCACCCGTACGGGCTACAGCACCGCGACCCACGCCCTGGAGCGTATTGCCGGCGAGCACCCCATCGTGCCGCTGGTAATTCGGCATCGCATGCTCTCGCGGCTCGAGAGCAATTGGGTCAACGCGCTGCGTGCCGCGATCGGCCCCGACGGACGGGTGCACTCCACCTTTCATCCAGCGCGCTCCTTCTCGGGCCGGCTGGTCAACGCGCAGCCGGACCTTGGACGCGTCCCGGGCGCGACCCCCGAGATGTCGCGGATCCGGCACGCGTTCGTGGCTCAGCCGGGTTGGACGTTGCTGTCGGTGGATTACGACCAGCTGGGGCTCTACGTGCTGGCGCACATGACCCGGGACCCGGCGCTGGTGGACCCCTTGGCGCGTGGCGACGACATGCACACGCTGACCGCGGCGGCCGTGTTGGACCTGCCGGTGCAGTCCATCGACCGGGACCGACGCCAGGTAGGCAAGGTGACCAACTTCGCGACGTTTGCGGGGCAGGGCGCCAGCGCGCTACGGATGCAGCTGGGCGTCTCGGTGGACGAGGCAAAGACGATGATCGCACGCTTCAAGGCGCGGTACGCGACGGTCATGGCGTTTCAGGACGAGCAGTTACGGCTGTGTCAGGAGCGCGGCTGGGTCACGACCATCTCGGGCCGGCGCTGGCCCATCCGGGACGTCCACTCCAACGACCTGCACATGCGGGCCTACGGCGAGCGGCTGGCGCGCCGAGCGCCTCACGAGGGCTCGGTGGCGGACGTCACGCGGCGAGGGTTGTTGTGCGCCGACCAGGCCCTGCGTGCGGCGGGGTCGAGGGCGTTTCCGCTCCTGCAGATCCACGACGAGGTGCTGTTCGAGGTGCCCGATGGCGAGGTGGAGGGGGTTGCCCGGCTGGCTGGCGAAGCCATGCGCACCGCGTACGACCTCGTGGTTCCTCTGCGCGTCGATTTCAAGGCCGGCAAAAACTGGGCCGACATGAAACGACTGCCGCGGGACACGGAGTGACAGAACGGCCCGCGCTCGGTGTTGGGAGGGCCATGATGATGATCAAGCCCGTCTTCTTGCTGTGCATTGCAGTCTTCGCAGGATGTCCACCCGGCCCTCCAGCTGCGGTCCCGACACCTGACTCAGATGCCTGGGTTGACGCTGTTAACGATGGCTCGGTGGGTGTGGATGTCAGGGCCTCCGACGCAACGGCGGCCGATGCTCCTGGGCGCGAACCGTCGGGCGTGCAGCTCGACCTATGGGCGGTCCGGGCCTGCGACACGGAAGCGTCAGAACGGGGCAGGGCGTGGCTGACCGAGGATCCTCTCGTGGGCGGGCTGGTTCCCCCGCTGGCGCTGCGTCACCTCTACCTCACCTGGCCCGACTCCCTGCTGGACAAGCTGGGCCACTACCAGGATGAGGCGGGCTACTGGGCGGCGTTCCACCAACGCTATGGCACCTATCCGGCGCCGTTTCCCAACAACGGGCTGCCCCTGGGCATGCGCTCGGGCACGACGGGGCTCGTGTACTTCGACTGCCTCCTGTGCCACGCCGGCCCGTCCACCCGACCCGACGCCTCGCCCGAGGCCGTCATCGGGGCGCCGAACCCAACGCTCCAGCTTCAGCAGCTCTACGACGACCTGCAGGCCCTGCCCGCGGCTGTGGAGAGCTTTCGGGCGATGCCGCTGCCGGAGCCTTACGCGACCCTCATTGCCAACGCACCACTGCCCGACGAGGTGCCCGAGCTGCCCGGCATGACCGACCGGACCGGAGGACCGGGCCTCACCGACGCCTTTGGGCTGGGCATGGCGCTCAGCCCCGGCGCTGAGGCGGCCGGCATCCATACGCGCTACGGCTATCAGGACCCCGCGCCGTGGTGGCTGCTCAAGTACAAGCAGCGGACCTACGCGGACGGCAGCGGCAGAGTCGGGGGCTATCGCACCATGATGGCCACGCTCCTGGCATACGGGGACGCGGACCTGGTGACGCTGGATGCGGCGTTCGAGGATGTCGCCGCCTACCTGAACTGCCTCCCCGATCCTGCGGCGACGCCGGCTGGCGAGCCTGTGCAAGTGGCTGGAGGCGAAGCGCTTTACGCCGTTCACTGCTCGAGCTGTCATGGCGGCGGGTCGTATCCCGACCTGGTCGTGGACGTCTCGGAGGTAGGCACCGACCCCGTACGCACGACCCGGTTCGGCGCGGCGGAGGCCGCGCACGTGAACGGGCTCAGCCTCCAGGCCGAGCACGCGATGACCCCTACCGCAGGCTACCTCGCACCGCCGTTGGTGGGCGTGTCGCACAGCGCACCGTATCTTCACAACGGCGCCGCGCCGACGCTGGAAGCACTGCTCGACCCGTCTTTGCGTCCGGCGCGTGCGGGGGAGGGGCTTCTGACCGCGGGGCACGACTATGCCGCGGACCTGTCGCCGCAGGAGCGCGCGCAGCTCCTCATCTACCTGAACACGCTCTAGGGGGGCGTGTCCTCGGCCTTGGCCAGGTCACCCAGCAGCCGCTTGGCCACCAGCGCGGCCTCGGGCCGGGTCGGGTCGCCCGCCATCGCTTCGAGGTACTTGCGCCCAGCCGCCAGCAGCTTGTGTGTCTTGATGAGCTTTTCGGCCGCGGGGCGCGTGTCCTTGTTCACCGGCTGGTCGATGAAGCCGAAGATGGCGTCCAGCAAGGCCTTGTCACCCCGATGCCGGGGGTCGAGCGTCAGCGCCTTGCCGAACGCGTCGAGAGCATCGATGGGGCGCTCCAACGTCACCAGGCTGAGCGCCAGGAAGTAGTGCGCGTGGGCGTTCTTGGGCTCCTTGACCAACAGCTGTTGCAGCGTCGTCGCAGCAAAATTGGCGTCGGAGGCACGGCGCGCCATGACCTGCTGAAGATCCTGGCGTGCAGCAAACTTCGCCCGGTCTTGCACGAGGGTCGCTTTCTGATTCTCCGGCTTCGCCGCCTCTGTCCGACGGGCGGCCTCCGGCTCTGCGGCTGCGGTCTTGGAGGGCTTGACGTCCCCCGGGGCGGTGTTGGGTGTGACCACCACCTTGGGCGTGGCGTCCGCGTCGTCGGACTGTTGCTGCTGCCACACGAGCAGCCCGGCGAGTGCCAGGACGGCGAACAGCATGAAGGCGATCAACCAGGTCGCAGCGGCCCGCGGCTTCTTCCTTTTCTCCCGCCGCCGCGCCAGAGCGCGTAGCTGCCGGCCCGACATGGCCCGGCCCGAGTCGCCCGACACCAGAGCCTGGGAGATCTCGTCCTGAACCTCCGCGGCGCTGGCCGGGCGGTCGGCGGGGTCTTTGGCCATCAGCCGCATGATCAGCTCGGCCAACCAGCCCGGAGCTTCGGGCGTAAATTCCCGCAGGTCCGGGGGCTCCTCCTGCACGTGCGCCTGCATGAGCAGGAACATGCTGTCGTAGTCGAAGGGAAGCCGTCCGGCGGCCAGCTCGAACAGCAGCACGCCCAGGGAGTACAGGTCCGCAGCGGGCCCAACGTCCTCGTCGACGGCTTGCTCGGGTGCCATGTAGTGGGGCGTGCCGCAGACGCTGCCGTCGATGGTGAGCCGTTCCTGGGTGGTCTTCTCGTCCACGACCTTGGCCAGGCCGAAGTCGAGGATCTTTACGAACTCGGGCTCGCTGTTGCCGCTGCCGTCGACGGCGACCAGCGTGATGTTTTCCGGCTTGAGGTCACGATGCACCAGGCCGCCGGCGTGGATCGCCGTCAAGCCGTCGGCGATCTCGAAGCCGATGGAGGCCACCCGTTCCCACGAGAGCTTGCCTGCGTCCTCCAAGACCTGAAACAGGCTCGGGCCCGTGACGAACTCCATGACCAGGTAGCGGATGCCGTCGGCGATGCCGAAGTCGAGCGCCTGGCACACATGAGGATGGGACACACGGCCGAGGAAGACAGCCTCCCGCAGGAAGCGGCGCTCGTCGATCTCGCGCTGCTCAGGGGTCGAAAGTGTCCCGTGGAGCAACTTGATGGCGACCGGCTTGGCCAGGTCCAGGTGAAGCCCGCGATAGACCACGGCGGTGGCTCCGTCGCCGACGAACTCGAGAATCTCGTAGCGTTCGTCGAGGACGCGACCGATCCAGGTATCGACGTCACCAAAGGAAGAGGCCATGCAACCGCAGAGCATGGGACCGAAGGGGGCGTGTGGCAAGGTGTCCGCCATCAACGGTGTAGCCTGCGCTACGCTCCAACGTCGCTATCATCCACTCGGAGGTGCCGTGAGCCCGCCCCATCTGCTGGATCTGTTCGCCATCGAAAGCCTGTGGACCGACGAACAACGGCTCGTCCGTGACGCGGTGCGTGGGTTCGCGCGGCAGGTCTACGCACCGTTGGTCGCCGACCACTTCGCCGCGGAGACTTTTCCGACCGACCTGATCCCAGACATCGCCAGGCTCGGGGTGCTGGGCGCAAACCTCGAGGGTTATGGGTGCGCGGGGCTGGACGCTACCTCGTACGGCCTCATCATGCGTGAGCTGGAGTACGTCGACAGCGGGCTGCGGAGCTTCGCCAGCGTCCAGGGTGCGCTGTGCATGTACCCGATTCACGCGTTTGGCACCGACGCGCAGCGCGAACGGTTCCTGCCGGGGATGGCCGCCGGCGAAGTCATCGGGTGCTTCGGGCTGACCGAGCCGGACAGCGGTAGCGACCCGGCATCGATGCAGACCCGAGCACGGAAGGCGGTAGGCGGCTTTCGGCTGTCGGGTCGCAAGATGTGGATCACCAATGCCCCTCTGGCACACGTGGCGATCGTCTGGGCCAAGGTGGACGACGGCGACCATCGAAGTGTCCGGGGCTTCTTGGTGGAGCGTGGGGCCGAAGGCTTTTCGACCCCGACGATCGAGGGCAAGTGGAGCCTGCGCGCGTCGTTGACCGGCGAGATCGTCCTGGAAGACGTCTTTGTGCCCGACACCCATGTCCTCGAGGGCGTCAAGGGGCTCAAAGGCCCACTGAGCTGTCTGACCCAGGCCCGCTTTGGGATCGCCTGGGGCGCGCTGGGGGCTGCACAGGCGTGTTTCGACACTGCCCTGGACTACACGCGCGAGCGGGCCCAGTTCGGGCGCCCCCTCGCGGGCTTCCAACTGACCCAGGCGAAGCTCGCCGACATGGCGGCTGACATCGTCCAGGGCCATCTGCTGGCGCATCACCTGGCTGGATTGAAGGGGAGTGGTGCGCTGACCCCCGTACAGGTCTCGCTCGCCAAGCGCCAGAACGTGGGCGCGGCCCTGGCGATCGCTCGAACCGCGCGCAACATGCTGGGCGCCAACGGCATCATGGGCGACTATGCGGTGGCTCGACACATGGCCAACCTCGAGAGCGTCTACACCTACGAGGGCACGCACGAGGTGCACACCCTGGCCGTCGGGCGCGCACTCACCGGCCTGAACGCGTTCTCCTGATGAAGCTCCGCCACGAACTGCTCCACTTCCCCACCGACGACGGTGGCCTCGAGGTCGTCGACCTGCTGCTGCAGCGGCTCCACCGGTTCTCGGCGCTGGAAGCCCAGCAGCTGGCGGAGCTGCCCGGGCCGGTGAGCCTGAGACTGGCGGGGCGGCTCGAGGAGCTGATGCTTGTCGAGGGCGACACCGCCGATGCGCTTCGAGAGTCCGCACGGCAAGGGCAGATTCGTCGTCCGCCCAAGTCTCCGCCGGCATGGCCGAGCGCCGAAGGACCCTGGGAACTCGCCGCGCGCCTGCCCGCGGAGGTGGCGCCCATGTGGCGCCAGCCCGAGCGTTGGCGGCGCATGGCCGAAGACCGTTTGGCGGGACGCCTGTTGCTTCGCGCCGAGGGGTTCCTGACCGAGGAGGGCGCCCGTGCACTCAAAGCCCGCGCCGATGGACTGCCGTTTGCCCATCAGGACGGGATGTACGCGCGCGGGGAGTGCTACAACGAGCACGACGCTGCCGTGGACCGGCTAGGGGTGATGGCCCTGTTCGCGTCGGGGCCTCTGCATACGCTCATCAGCTACGTCATGGGGGAGGACCTCACCAGCCGGATCTTCCTGCGGTGCTGGCGTTTGACCGAAGGCGGCCGCATCGCGGTGCACAACGATGGGGTCCACTACGTGACCACCTTCTCCATCGGGCTGTCCGAGGGCTGGACTGCCGGGCAGGGCGGGGCGATTGCGTTCGGGGTGCCCGGCGCCGGCGGCATCGAAGCGACGGAGCGCTGGCTACCCCACCTGGGCGACCTCATCCTGTTCCGTCCCACGGCGATGTCCTGGCACGCGGTGGAAGAGGTCCGCAGCGGGGAACGGATGACGGTGACGGGGCACTACGTCAGCGAGGAGTATCCGGGCTGACCTGCCCCCTCACCCACCGCTCAGCGCGGCAGCATCGCAGAACACCTCGATGGGGTCGGCGCCATCACCATCGGGGTCGATGAGGTAGTAGCCCTCCTCCGTACCATTGGGCAGAGGCGTCCATGCGTAGAAGGGGTCTGTCGGAGAGCGGTACTCCTCGCAGGAGAGCGCATAGCTGCCGTCCTCCCACGCGCCCGCTGCTCCCTGGGTGCGGTCGCCCGCGATCAACACCTCGTCGCGGACGCAGAATGAACCCGCTGTCCACGCCCAGCCCTCGCCGTCGACTCCACCCTGATCGATTTCGAGGCGCAGCGTCGTATCGCGCGTCCCCGACACGCCCTCGTCGTCCGTCCAGCTCAGCGTCTCTCCGGCGAGGAACATGTTGTTCACGTTCACGCAGGCGCCAATGCCTGAGTATTTTCCAGCTGTTATCAGTGGATTGAGCCCGTTTCCGACACGGACGTCGCCGATCCCTGCGGTAGGACCGCAGCGCTGTCCCCAAGCTGTGTTGTTCCACGTGATATCTGAAGTCGATGTGCCGTTTTGTGTGGCGTTCGAGGTGAGCTCGACATTCATCGCGCGCACCGTCGTGAACTCGGCGACCGTCAGATCGAAACGACACAGCGACTGTCCTCCTCCATCTGGACCGCTCGCAGGCAACGGGTTCGCCTCACACGTCGAGCCGATCAGCGCATTCACGACGAAGCCCCCGGCACCTACGACAGCATCCGAGTCGTAGCACGTCCAACCACCACCTTCCGTCGTCATGTCACACGTCACAGGGAAAGCAGCTGCACCGCCGACGCCATCGGGATCCACGACGTACGTGCCATCGCCGGTCGAACCCCCTGCCTCGAGAATGTCCTGACAACTCGGAGTGGAGACGCAGACCGACCCCGTGCACGAGCCCGTCTGGCAGTCAGACGCCACCGCACAGCCCGCACCTTCAGCGCACTTGGGACAGCTGCCACCGCAGTCCTGGTCGGTCTCATCACCGTTGACGACGAGGTCGGAGCACGTGGGGGTCGTACATTGCGAAGTACCCTGGTCGCAGTACCCACTGGTGCAGTCCGTATCTGCCGAACACCCCTCGCCATTGGCGCAGGGAGCACAGTTGCCGCCGCAGTCCAGGTCGGATTCCTCGCCGTTTTGAACGCCGTCATCACACGCGGGAGGGTCGACGGCGTCACACCAGCCATCGCTGTCCAGGTCGCCCTCAGCCGGGTCCGGCGCGTTGGCGCATAGGCCCTCTGTGGTACAGCTGTCGAGGGTGCAGGGGTCGGCATCGTCGCAGTCGCTACCCAAGGCGCAGCTGGCGGCTCCGACCTCGTCAGGGCCAATGTCCCACGCGCCGTTGCCGCCCAGTGCAACGCTGCGAGGGTCACCGTTCCGGTCCGTCTCGAGGGCTTGCCACTGGTCGGTGGGAGACGTCGAACCTCGGTCGATACACGGGCTGTCCGCCGGGAGCGCCCAGGGAGGGCCGGTGATCGAGGCTGCGCAGCCCAGAACGGTGTTTTTATCGGTCGTGTCCCAGCAGCCGATGGTGGCGCAGTCGTTGAGGTCGATGATGCCCTCGGCGCCACGGTTCACCACGGTGGCGGTGCCTTCCAGATACAGGTCGTTGCTGACGGCGAGCGGGCCCTCGGCGCCGTCCGCGAGCTCGAGGCCGTACCCGGTCCCCGGGGCGCCTCGCAGGACGAGCAGGTTGTTGGCCAGAACGGAGCTGCTGGTGCTGCCGAGGTGGACCACCGACGCGAGGGTGGCGTCTCCGGTCCCTTCCAGCAGGCTGTTGACGATGTGGGTGGTGCCACCGAGCGAGCGGACGGCATGCATGGTGTCCACGGAGCCCGACGCTGCGACGGTGAGCACCGAGTTCCAGACGTAGGCCGAGGCGTCGCCGCCGGCGGCCACGACGGTCCCCTGCGCGGCGGTGGCGACAATGACGCTGGCGTCGACCTCGACGAGGAGCCCTCCGCTCGCATCGATTCCGGCGGTGACGGCGCTTCCCGCTCCGGGGTTCAGGCTGGACTGGGCAACGTCGAGGGTGCCTCCGGTGACGCTGACCGCGATGGCGTTTGAAGCCTCGCCCGTCACCACTGCCGAGTTGGAGAGACGCAAGCTGTTGGCGGCGTCGGAGCCCAGCAGAGCGCCAATGCTCGCGTCGGTGGCGTCGCTCGCGGTCACGCTGCAGTCGCCGCACGTCACCGTGGAGCCCGTCGTGACCTCGATTCCGACGGCCGAGGTGGCCCCCGAGCCGATGAGCTCGAGGTGTTCCAGGGTGAGGTTGGCCGCATTGGTCGCGGTGGCTGCCGCACCCGCTGGGACGACCGACGTCGGGTAGAGCACCCCATCCTGAACGTCCCAGTCGCACCCGTCGAAGCCGCCGCGGATGGCTACGGCGATGGCGTCCACGACAATGGCGTCGGTGTAGGTGCCGGTGCCTACGTAGATGACGTCGATCCCCGTGTCCCTCGCGGCCGTGACCGCTTCGGCAAGGCTGCGCAGGGGGGCCTCGGGCGTCCCGGGGTTGCCGTCGGCGCCGAGAGACGCGGACACGAAGATACCGTCGGCTGCCGTCACGTGAACGACAGGGCCGGCGGAGCAGTCGTTCAGTTTGCCGTCGCAGATCGGAGGAGCCCCGGGGTAGGTGTTCGGGTCGACGGGGTCGCAGTCGTCCACGTCGGGGGAGCCGTCGTCGTCGTCGTCATCGTCCTCGGTGCTATCCTGGCAGCCATCCCCGTCCAGGTCGGTGTCCACGGCCGACGTCCAGCCGGTGGCGCCCGCCGGGCACGCATCGTCGGCGTCTGGAACCCCGTCGTTGTCGTCGTCGACGTCCGCACCGTCGCACGTGCCGTCGCCGTCGAGGTCACCGGCCTGACTGACGTGCTCGCAGACATCGGCGACACATGTATCCACCGTGCACGCGTCGAAGTCGTCGCAGTCGGGGCACAGGGGTCCTGGAACCGGCACGCAGCCCTCGTCGACGACGCCGTCGCAGTTGTCATCGATGGCGTTGCCGCACTCCTCGGCGCTGCTGTAACCATCGACCAGCGTGTAGTCGCAGGTGACGACGAACGCGTCGTCGACCACCGCGCAGCTTACGCCGATGTCCTCGACGCGGCCGTCGCACGGTCCGGAGACGGCAATCGCGCACTTTGCCACGGTGTCTGCGGGGGCCTCGTTGGGGACGCCGTTGTCCGGGTCGAACTGGTCGGGATAGCAGTCCCCGTCACTGTCCTCATCGATCGCCTCGGCGGCGTCGATGAGGCCGTCCCCGTCTCCGTCGGGGGGTTCCGTGTTGCCGCCATTGAAGGAACCGTACTCCTCGCCATCGAAGAGGCCGTCTCCGTCCGAGTCTGGATTCAACGCATTGCTGCCGTACTTCTTCTCGTCGGCGTTCGTGATGCCGTCAGCGTCGGCGTCTTCGTCCGGGTCCAGGCACTGCTCGTAGCAGAACCCGCTGGCGCATTGGTCGTCCGAGATGCAGGACTCGCCGATTTTCCGGTTCTCGGGACAGCCGGAGAGGTGCACCAGCATGAACAAGGGCGGCACGAGCCCAAGGATGTGCTTCATTCGATTCTCGCCGGGGCCAGGGGGGGGCGGACGCAGCTTGTGTGGCTGCGGGGGCGGACGTCAACCAAATGTCGCGGGCGGCCCTACTCGTCGCCGAGAATGCTCAGGTCCTCGATGACCTCCGCCATGGCTTGGTAGCGCTCGGCTGGGTCCTGGCGCGTCATCCGCTCGATGACGGCGATGGCGTCCTCGGGTGAGGCCATGAAGTCCTCGCTGCCGGGCGTGGACAGTTCGCTGAGCAGAAGCTCCCGGTCCAGTGGCGTTTCGCCCGTGCCCGAGTCGATGATCTCCTGGATGGAGGCGTAGGGTGCCGAGCTCGTGAGGAACTCGTGGAACACGATGCCCAGGGAGTAGATGTCGCTCTGGGGCGTCGCGGTGTGGGGCTCGAGCCACACCTCGGGCGCGGTGTAGCGCGGGTCCAGGCGCTTCTTCATGGCCTTGGGCGACTGCGGATGCGGCGTGTCCGGGATCTTGGCGAGGTCGAAGTTGACGAGTTTGACGACCCCGTCGGGTGCGACGACCACGTTGAGTGGCTTGATGTCGCGGTGAATCACCCCGCGGTTGTGGGCGTGGCACAGGCCGCGCGCCATCTTGGCGATGATGTCGGCCTTGTCTGCCCAGGTGATCTGCCGGTCCTCGTGCTTCTGCAGCAACACCGACAGCGGACGCCCCAGCTCGATGTACTCGGTGGGGGCGACGAAGGCGTTGTGGTCCCAGGCGAACATGTCGTAGCTGTCGATGAGGTTGCGGTGGGCCCCCAGCAGCCGCATCGCGTCCTGGTCGTGGAAGATGGCCTCGATCTGCTTCTTCTGGTTCTCAGGCGAGGTGTAGGCGTCGAAGTGGTAGACGCGGAGGACACTCTTCGGACGCTTCTTGAGGAAGCGGTGCTTGGCGAGAAAGACGGTGCGGGTGTCGGTCTGGTTGATGGTGTCGATGACGTCGTAGAGCCCGATCTGGGTGTGCCGACAGCGTGCGCTGACGTCGCAGCCGCCCTTGCCGAACAGGGCCTCGAAGATGTCGTAGTGGCGACCCTGGATCGAGGTTGCGCCGCCGGTGATGTTGCTGGGGTCCTGGAAGTAGTCCGGAGCGTCGTTCATCAGGATGACGCGGTGCGCCTGGTCGTCGGCCAGCTTCACCTTCGCCCGGGCATCCGTCAGGAGCACGCAAGTCTCCACCCAGACGTTCGCCAGGTCGCGCCGCTTCTTGAGCCGGCTGGCGAGGATCTTGGACTTCTTGTTGGCCAGGGGGATGGGGCTCGGCATGACCCGGCCGTTGTCGAATACCCAGTGGTGCTGGTCGCCGTGGATGTGCCCTTGGTAGCCCTTCACCTCGACGTGCCACACGGCGAACTCGCCCACCAGGCACATGTCGTACTCGTAGGGCAGGCCGCGCCCGGTGGAGAGCTCGAAGTTGTGAATCAGCTGGTAGTCGTCCGGCAGGGCGTCCGCCAGCCGCCGGATGGCCTTGCGCTCGCTGTCGTTCTCGGGCGCGCCAATGTGGTGGATGTAAGCCATGGCGCGAGCATAACCCGGTCGCTTCGGAAAAATGGGAACTGGAGTGTAAGCCAACACCGACGGCGGCGTTCTCCGCCTGAATGGACAGGAGAACACACGCATGAAGACGCCAAAACGCTTTGTTTCGATGATTGTGACGGTTGCTTTGCTGGGCGCGGGTTGCGCCTCCTACGGGGGCTCGATGGCCGGGGTCACCACCGGGGGCGCCCAGGACGTCGGGCTGGCCAAGCAGTCGCTCAAGTCCGGCTTCATCCCATCTCCCGAGGCGTTCGTCATCGAGGGCCTGCTCGGCGAGCACGACATTGATCTCGCTGCGCCAGCCTGCAAGGAGCTGTTCTGCATGAACACCGCTGCGGCCGTGGGCACCGCGTTCGACACTGGGCGCGAGGCCGTGTTCATGGCGGTCGGCTTCTCCTCCAACATCGACCTGCGGACCTTCCGCCGGCGGCCGCTGAACCTGTCCGTGGTCGTGGACCGCAGCGGCAGCATGAGCGGACCCAAGATGCAGGCGGCGCGAACGGCATTGCACAAGCTGCTGCAGCAGCTGGGGCCCCAGGATCGCCTATCGATCATCGCCTTCGACAACGACGTGGACGTCATGCTGCCGTCGGTGGCTCTTACGCGGGGTTCAGAGCCGCTGCACGCCGTCGTCGACGACATCCGCGTGGGCGGGTCCACCGACATCGAGTCGGCGCTGGCCGAGGGCTTCAAGCAGGTCCGCCGCCACGCCCGGCGAGGCGTGGAGAACCGGGTGATGCTGCTGACCGATGCCCGCCCCAACACCGGGCGAACCGGGGAGGGCGAGTTCGTCGAGCTGTCCCGGGCGGCGGCCGCGGAGGGCATCGGTCTGACGTTCTTCGGGATCGGTCTCGACTTCGGCCAGGCGCTGACCCTGGCCATCAGCCGGATCCCCGGCGCCAACTATGTCTTCCTGGAGAACGCCCAGAAGCTGGCCAAGGTCTTCGACCGGGACTTCGACCTGTTGGTGACGCCGGTCGCCTGGGACTTCGAGATGGAGGTGTCGCCCATCCCCGGCTATCGGGTGGCAGCGGCGTACGGCGTCCCGAGTTGGGTCGGTTCCGGCAAGAAGGACACGGTTCGCATCCACGTTCCGACGCTGTTTTTGAGTCGCAACCGTGGAGCGATCGTCCTGCGCCTAGAGCCCGCGGGGGAGGGTGCCTCGCCGGTGGCCTTGTCGCACGTCGCACATGCTCAGCTGAGCTATCGGGCCGAGCGAAGCCAGGCCCCTGTTCGGGGCGCCGACAAGGTACAGCTCGCTGAACGGCCCGTGGCGGGGGTCGAGAAGGCGGTGAGCCTGGTCAACCTCGGGCTGGGCCTGCGACATGCCGCGGAGCTGGCGCAGCGACGGCAGTGGGAAGCGGCCAACGACGTGCTGGAGCGTCTGGGGCCTGTGGTCGAGGCAGCGGGCTTCGACGAGGAGCGCGCCATGGTCGGCCGGTTCCGCGAGATCGTCGGACGGCATCTGCGGCCGGAGGACCGGCAGACGCACCGCTATCCGACGCACCATCGCCAGACGGGTGGGACGACGACCATCCGGTAGGCTAACGTGGGCGGCCGATGTTCCTGTTCGTCATCATCGGCATTGCCCTCGTCGTAGCGGCCCTGCCCATTCTCCGGGTCTCCAGTCGGGTGCGGGCCAACATCCGGGCGTTCAATCGGCGCTGCCTCCCCGCCATCGGCGAGGTCGTCGACTTCGACACGGTCGAGGGCCGCCGATTCCCCATCCTGTCCTACACCCCGGAAGGACGGGGCCCGGTGCGCGTCGCCGGTACGGGCGCGGCGGACCGGGACCTGGAGCTGGGCGACAGGGTCGACATGCACTACGACCCCGACGCGTTGGGCGATGTGAGCTTCACCGGCAAACGCGACGAGGCCGGCCTGGTCGGCCCGCTGACGACCATCGGGTACGTGCTGGTCGCCCTGGGCACCGCCGTCACGGCGTATGGGCTGTCGGGGTAGCAGGTCCGGCGTGCCTCATGGCCCACCGACCCAGACTGCTGCGGCTCTCCCCATACCCTGCGCTACCTAAGCAGTAGCCCCTGGCGGCTTCGACGGCGCCGGGAGCGCGAGCGACCAAGACGCGAAGTCGCTGGGGCGGAGCCCCCCAGCGGGGGGTTGGGGGGCGAATCCGATCGGAAAGATGCTGCGGCTCTCCCCATCCCCCCCTGCAAAAACGGGCTTGCGGGTTGGTGAGGCATGAGGAGGTGGCAGCATCTTTATATTTTCATGCGCAACACCAGCATTCGAACCGCACTGGAGACCAAGCCCGCCGGGGTCTCGTGGCGTGCGGCTGGACGGGACATCGCTCCGTCAACTCCAGCGGTCCGAACGCTGCGCGTTGCTGGGGAGCTGCGGGCGACACCGCGACAGAACGGCTCCGCCGCCCTGTCGCGCTGCCGTCCTCGCGGGG